>OAVW01000718.1_pt1 | contig 9736 bp, 7 predicted proteins | sample 1495321 | NCBI WGS metagenome assembly OAVW01 (sample SAMEA2580108, study PRJEB22360) | human gut metagenome | biome: human gut; feature: human-associated habitat; material: faeces | place: Denmark | collected 2008/2010 | reverse complement strand
CGGTCTTTCATGCAGCAGGGGCTCTCAATGTTTTTATGTCCTGCTCATATCGTCTGTTTGGAGACAATGAACTTAGCAAGAACGTAAAGCTAGGAGGCGCCATGTGTACGAGTATCCGATTTACCGATAATTCTGGTCACATGTATCTGGGCCGCAACCTCGACTGGAGCTTTGACTACGGCCAACAGGTTCGCGTGATGCCGCGCGGGTTTCACATCCCGTATTCGTTTATCGACGACGCGACGGCGGTACACGCGGTGATCGGTATGTGCATCGATTACAAGAACTACCCTATGTTCTTCGATTGCGGCAACGATGCGGGCCTCGCCGTGGCGGGTCTCAATTTCCCGGGTTATGCCGAGTATGCCGAGGGGCCGGTTGATGGAAAGACCAATATCGCGGCCTATGAGTTTCCCCTGTGGGTGGCAGCGACGTTCTCGACGGTCGATGAGGTCGAGGCCGCGCTGCGCGACACGGTGATTGTCGCCAAATCTGCCGGAGAGGGGCTGGGCGTGTCGCTGCTCCATTGGATTATCGGCGACAGCCAGCGCAGCATCGTGGTCGAGATGATGGCTGACGGCCTGCATGTATACGACGATCCGGTCGACACCCTTGCCAACCAGCCGACCTTCCCGTGGCACATGGAAAACCTGCGCACCTATATCACCGCCACAAGCGATTTTCCGCAGACGGCGACATGGCGTGGCGCCGAGCTCAAGCCCTATGGCGCGGGTGCCGGCATGCGCGGGATTCCGGGTGACTGCTATTCACCGAGCCGTTTTGTAAAGGCGGCGTACCTCAATGCCAATTACCCGCAAAAGGAGAGCGAGACCGAAAACGTCGTCCGTATGTTCCGCTCGCTCGAAGGCGTGGTAATGATTGAGGGGGCGTCCAGGATGGGCGATGGCAAGTTCGAGAAGACTATCTACACCGGATGCTTTAGCGCGCGCACGGGCAATTATTACTACGCGATGTATGAGGATCCGTCGATTCGCTACGTGAGCCTGACAGATGCCGAGGGCGCGAGTCCCGATAGGCTCCTGGTTCCCGAGCCGCGTCGTTCGTAGCCGATAGCTTTACTGCAATGCAAAGCGGCCCTGCATCTCTCGCGAGGTGCAGGGCCGCTGTCGTTGATTTGTGACGTCGCTAGAAGTTGACGTCGTTGAGTTGTTCGCTCTCGAGGCCGTCGAGCTGTTGCTGTTCGGGCGTATCGGCGACGCTCTCGAGCAGCTCGGTGGGATCGACGTTCATGTCCCTACCGGCCTCGTTGCCGTTGACCAAGTCGTCCGAGAAGATATCGACTTCCATTTCCTCGGCTTCCTCGATCTGAACTTCGAGCGGCACTTGGGTGCGTACGAGTTTGACTGCCGGACGCATGCGGGCAAAGAGGGGCACGTACTCGATGATGATGGCCGAGTTCTCTAGACCGTACCAGCGTGCCGGGCTTCCGCAGGCGCGGCGGACGGCGTACTTGATGGCCATCACGCGGTGGTCGTTGCGGTTGATGTCCGTTTCGGGGGCGAGCATCTTGCGCAGCATGCAAAAACGGAAGTCGCCCACGTTGCCGCGTGTCTCGTAGATGGAGTAGGTGTGATGCTGCGGCGGCAGCTCACCCGATGCCATCAGGTCGCCAACGATCTGGCGCAGGTAGGCATTGATGCGCTGGTTGACCTTAAAGCCCAGGTCCAGGCGCACGCGGAACAGGAAGTCCGTGCCAAAGGTCTCGACGGAATACTCGTGCGTATAGGGCTCATCGGTAACGTACACGTTGATGAACCAGTATGCCTTGGCGCGCTTGGGATGCTTATCCAAGATGGAATAGAGCACATCGCGGTCGAGCGTGAGCGGGTCGGGGCTGTTGGTGAGGAACACCAGGTTGTCGGCAAGCACGGGATAGGTCTCGTCGTTGCGCAGGCGGTCGAGCTGGTCAATGTACTTGGAGACGGGCAGCAGGATGGTCTGCGTGCGCTCGATGGCGGTGCCGCGGCGCCACACGTACATAAGGCCAAACAGCAGCGCGGCCAAGAAGATCATGACATAGCCGCCGTCAAAGAACATGGTGAGGCACGAGGCAAAGAAGCACAGCTCAATGGCGCCAAAGAGCAGTGCGAAGACGCAGGCACCCAGTTTGTGCTTGAGGATGCCGGCGATGTAGCTCGTCAAAAGCGTCGTGGTCATGAGCATGGTCACGGTGATGGCGAGGCCGTAGGCGCTCTCCATGCGCTCGGAGTTCTGGAACAGCAGCACGATGAAGATACAGCCGACCCACATGATGTTGTTGACGAGCGGAATATAGAGCTGGCCCTTGGTGTCGCTGGGGTAGTGGATGCGCAGGTGCGGCATGAGATTGAGACGGGTTGCCTCGGATACCAGCGAGAACGAGCCGGTGATGAGCGCCTGCGAGGCGATGATGGCCGCTACGGCCGAAAGCACGATGGCAAAGGGGCGCAGGGGCTCGGGAAGCATCATGTAGAACGGGTTGACGATATCCATCGCGAGCATCTGGGGGTTGGAGTTATTGGCGAGCAGCCAAGCTCCCTGACCCAGATAGTTGAGGATAAGGGCCGCCTTAACAAACGGCCAGGATGCATAGATGTTTGCCTTGCCCACGTGGCCCATGTCCGAGTAGAGCGCCTCGGCGCCGGTCGTCGACAGAAAGACGAAGCCGAGCACCATGATGCCCGAGTGGTTGATGGGCGAGAATAGGAACATGATGCCGCGAATGGGGTTGAGCGCGCGCAGGATGGACAGGTTGCCGAGCATGTTGAACAGGCCGGCCCCAGCCAGGAATAGGAACCATAGCGTCATAAGCGGGCCGAACAACTTGCCGATCGACGAGGTGCCGGCGCGCTGCATGGCAAACAGGCCGCAGATAATGATGATGGTGATGATGATGACGTTGGTCTGGCCGTCACCCAAAAGCGCATGGCCCCACTCGATAGTGCGCAAGCCCTCGATGGCCGTGGTAACCGTGACCGCAGGGGTGAGGATGCCGCCGATCATGGCGGGGAGAATCAGCCACGGTGCCACCTTGCGCACCAGGCTAAACAGGGCAAAGATGCCGCCTTCGTTGTGGTTGTCGGCCTTCATGGCGATAACCACGTACTTGACCGTGGTCACGAGCGTCATGGTCCAGATGACGAGCGAAAGCGCGCCCAAGATCATGTCCTCGCTGACGGTGCCGATGCCGTCGTTGTTGGCGACGATTGATTTCATGGTGTACATGGGGCTCGTGCCGATGTCGCCATAGACGACGCCGAGCGTTACGAGCAACATGCCAGCGGAGAGGGGAATGGCTCCGTGCCCGCCTTGACCACGCTGGTCTTGGGGGCTTGCCTCCAGTTCGTTTTGTGCCACGTGGACTCCCTTGGACATCCGGTTATCTATCTAGGACAGATAACCTTTATGCCGTCTTTATACATACAAGAGCAGTTTGGCACATTGGTTAGCTTTAGACAATAATCCCCAGATGGGGATTATTCATATACGCAGGCAGCATTTCAAAGCGGGGGCTATTAAGCACGTGCTGCTTGAGCGATACCGGCTTTGGCGTTTGCGCGTTTGCCGGCGAGTTCGCAAAAGATCGCGCCGCCGATGATAAGCGCGGCGCCCATCAGACGGACCGGTGTTATGGCTTCGCCCAAAATCTTGTATGTGAACACGACCGCCGAAAGCGGCTCGAGGTAGCCGACGACCGCGACGGTCTGGACGGGCAGCTTGGCGACAGCGCTAAAGTAGAGCAGGCAACCGATGCCGGTGTTGACGACGCCGAGCATGACGACGGCGCGCCAATCAATATTGGCGGCGACGCCGGCGGACAGGAATGAGGGGGCGCCCTGCGTGATGAGCGTGAGGACCAGCGCGGTCACAAAGGCTGCGCTCACCTGGAGCGCGGAGTTCTCAAGGCCTTCGATGTGTGGCGCACCCTTGCTGGCGATGACCATCAGCGCATAGCAAAATGCCGAGGCGATTCCGCAGGCGATACCAGCAATGGGCATATTGCCGCCTAGACCTTGCGCTGCAATGAGAAAAGCACCGCAAGCGACGGCGATAAAGCCGGCGATTTTGCCGCCGGTCAGCTTTTCGCCAAAGATGAGCGGGGAGAGCGCCATGACAATGATGGGGCCGCAGTAGTACAGCAGCGAGGATACGCCGACGCCGATCGTCTGGTAGGCGCGGAACAGAAAAATCCAGCTGGCGCCCAGCGCGGCTCCCGAGAGGAGGAGGGCTACGGCTTCGCGGGGGCGAGATGGCGCCTGCAGCTTATGGCGTTGGGTGATGACGAGGATGGTGACAAGCGAGAGTGCGCCCAAAAACGTGCGTAGTAGCACGATATCGGAGCTCGGCAGCGCGATGGCAGCGGCGATGATGCCGTTGGAGCCAAACAATAGCAATGCTGCTAAGTACGTAAGCAGTCCGTTGTTCATGCGCTGACATCCCCTCTATATCCGTGCATGTTCACTATGGGTGAACTGGCTATAGAAGAAAAGCGAATATAATGCATAGATAACATGACAAAAGCTCATGCATGGGTGGAGGGGTGCCGTGGAAACGAATGTTCAAAAGATGCAGGTGCTGCTGGAGACCGTGCGCGCCGGAAGCTTTACGCGCGCCGCCGAGCGGCTGAGCTATTCGCAGTCGGGCGTGAGCCGTATGGTGGCCGATCTTGAGGCCGACTGGGGCTTTAAAGTTCTCGATAGAAGCCGCGAGGGCGTAGTACTTTCTGCCGACGGGCGGCAAGTTATGCCGGCGGTCGAGGCGCTCTGTGAGGAATTCACTCGCTTGCAGCGACGGGTGGATGAGATGCGTGGGCTCATGCGCGGCAAAATCTGCATCGGTACGTTTTCGAGTGTGGCGACCCACGTGCTGCCGCCGGTGATTGCGCACTTTCGCGCCGATCACCCGGACGTCGATTACGAGTTGCTGATGGGTGATTACTCCGAGATTGAGCAATGGGTGGCGGAAGGCCGCTGCGACCTGGGCTTTATTCCGCGCGAACCACGCGGCGCCGGCATAGCGTCGCGGCCGTTGGTGCAAGACGAGCTGATGGCCGTGGTGCCAGCGGACTCCTCGCTTGCCACCGCGGAGGTCGTTTCCCTTGCCGATTTGGCCAACGAGCAGTTTATTCTGCTGGAACGCGGCACCGATGACGAGATTACGCCGCTGTTTCGTCGCGCGGGCCTGACGGTGCGTTCTAAGCTGTCGACCTGGGATGACTATGCGATTATGGCTATGGTCGAGGACGGCCTGGGCGTGAGCATTCTTCCGGCGCTCATCTTGCGCCGCTGCCAGTTCGATGTTGCCGTGCGCCCACTCGAGGGACATCCTCATCGGCAGATCAATGCGATATATCGCACGGCTGACGTTTCGCTTGCGGCGGCTCGTCTCCTTGAATATCTCTAAAGGCGCGTACCTGTTGTCCACTTTGGGACAATCCTCGGGGTTCGGTACATTTTCTTATGAAATTGAACTTTGGAATGAGGTGCCGCGTTATACTGCTGCCTAAATTGAACTCTGGTTCAATTCGTGTTCTATAAATTGAACTTTGCCAGCAAGGAGGTTCTAGTGGCCCAAGAGACGTTTAGCGATCGCCTGCGACAGACTATGTCCGATCGCGACGTTCGCCAGTCGGACGTAATCCGCGCATCGGAGATGCTCGGCAAAAAACTCGGCAAGAGTCAGATGAGCCAATATGTGAGCGGCAAGACGATTCCGCGGCGCGATGTGGCAGAGCTGCTCGCCCGCATTTTGGAGGTCGATGTTACCTGGCTGCTTGCCGGTGACGCCGATCAAGGCGAGGCATCATCGCCCCGTAACGTTTCCAAGCCCGAACCCCATCCCTCAGCTCAAATTCCAAGGAGCACCACCATGCGTACTTTTTCTAAATCCACCAAGCTCGATAATGTCCTGTATGACGTGCGCGGTCCCGTCGTCGACGAGGCTGCCCGCATGGAGGACGAGGGCGAGCGCATCCTCAAGCTCAATATCGGCAACCCGGCGCCCTTCGGTTTCCGCACGCCCGACGAGGTCATCAAGGACATGCGCCAGCAGCTGCCCGACTGCGAAGGCTATTCCAACTCGCGTGGCCTGTTCTCCGCGCGCAAGGCAATCATGCAGTACTCGCAGATCAAAGGCCTGCCCAACGTTCAGATGGAGCACATCTACACGGGCAACGGCGTGTCCGAGCTCATTCAACTTTCGATGAACGCGCTGCTCGACAACGGCGATGAGATCCTGATCCCCAGCCCCGACTACCCGCTCTGGACGGCGTGCGCGACCCTTGCCGGCGGCCATCCTGTGCACTACCTGTGCGACGAGCAGGCCGATTGGTATCCCGATCTGCAGGATATGGAGTCCAAGATCACGAGCGCGACCAAGGCCCTCGTCATCATCAACCCCAACAACCCCACGGGCTCCGTTTACCCGCGTGAGGTGCTCGAGGGCATCGTTGAGGTTGCGCGCAGGCACCAGCTCATGATTTTTGCAGACGAGATCTACGACCGCCTGTGCATGGACGGCTATGAGCACGTCTCGATTGCCTCGCTCGCTCCCGATCTGCCCTGTGTCACCTTTAGCGGCCTTTCCAAGTCGCACATGATCGCGGGCTATCGCATTGGCTGGATGGTGCTTTCGGGCAACCAGCGCTGCATGAGCGACTTCATCATGGGCATCAACATGCTCTCCAACATGCGCCTGTGCTCCAACGTGCCGGCCCAGTCAATCGTCCAGACGGCGCTCGGCGGCCATCAGTCGGTCAACGACTATATCCGTCCCGGCGGTCGTGTCTACGAGCAGCGCAACTTTGTGTATGAGGCGCTCAACAAGATCGACGGCATCTCGGTGGTCAAGCCGCGCGCGGCGTTCTACATCTTCCCCAAGATGGATGTTAAGAAGTTCAACATCACCGATGACGAGCAGTTCGCTCTCGACCTGCTGCACGAGAAGAAGATCCTGATCACGCGCGGCGGCGGCTTTAACTGGGCCGAGCCTGATCACTTCCGCATCGTGTACCTGCCGCGCATGGAAGTGCTTAAAGAGTCGCTCGAAGACCTCGCCGACTTCTTCGATCATTACCGCCAGAGCTAGTGGGATAGAAGCTCCGCACTATGAAAAGCTCCCTGCAGTTGTTTTGCTGCAGGGAGCTTTCTTGAATCGGCGGAACTATATAACAATTCCGTTGCAGTGGTCGATTTCGTGTTGGATGATCTCGGCGGTGTAGCCCGAGAAGTTTTTGATGCGGTGGATAAAGTTCTCGTCCAAATACTCAACCTTAATGCGGCGATAGCGGGTACAGGGACGCTCGCCGATTAGCGAGAGGCATCCTTCGCTTGTCTGATAGGCATTGACCTGCTCAAGAATTTGAGGGTTGTACATCAGGAGCGTCTTGTTGCCGTCTTTTACGCAGATGATGCGTTTGCGCACGCCGATCATGTTGGCGGCGAGACCGACACACTCGTGCTCGTGTTCGTGAAGCGTGTCCAAAAGGTCCTGTCCGGTAGCGGCGTCTTCGGGGTCGGCATCCTCGGAGGGCAGGCGTAAAAAGAACTCGGACTTCATGATGGGTTTGATCATGGCGGGCTCCTCATGTCTTATGCTTTCGTGGACTTTTAATAATAGCGCGGAAGGAAAGCTGCGCGTCCGCGTTACAATCTTTCGACGTTGGACCATGTTGCCAGATTCGTCGTGTACGGCGTCTGGTGTAAGTCTAGGGCTCATTTTCGCCCTGGACTGTTCCTCTGGGGCGATGCGATTGTCGTTCTAAGAGGAAGGAATTTCATGGGGACCAAATCCCAAAAGCAAACTCAATCACCGTCGACAGCCTCGGCGATTCTCGTCGTAATGTATGTTGCAGCCTTTGTTGCCGCGTTTAACGAGAACATCATTAACGTGGCGCTGCACGACATTATGGCGGCCTTTTCGGTGAGTGCCACCACGGCGCAGTGGCTCGTTTCGGGCTACATGATCGTGACGTCGATCTTTACGGCTATCATGGCCTTCCTGTCCGGTCGTTTCTCGACGCGCAAGCTGCTGTTTTTCGCATGCGGATGCATGGTCGCCGGCGAAGTCCTGTGCCTGGTCGCTCCGTCGTTTAGCGTTTTGCTGCCAAGCCGTATTTTGCAGGCTGCGGGATCGGGCATCTTGTTTCCGCTCATGATGAATGTGGTGCTGTCTTGTGCCCCGCGCGAGAAGCTCGGTCTGTACCTGAGCCTGGGCGGTGCCTGCATTACGCTGGGGCCGGCGTTTGGACCCGTGATCAGCGGTCTAATGTGCACGTTGTTTGGCTGGAGGGCGGTGTTCGTAGTGCCGCTGGTGGGCGGCATTGTGGTCGCTGCGGCGGGCGCAAAGCATGTTCAGAATGTCGGAGAGCGCTCGAACACCACGCTTGATATTCTGTCGGTTGTTTTGCTCGCTGCCGGTATAACAGCATTTGTGTATTCCGTAGGCGAGTTCTCGACCAATCTGGTTGGCGGTACCGTGACGCTCTTAGCCGCCATTGTGCTGCTCGGCCTGTTTGCGGCCCGTCAGCTCAAGCTTGAGCATCCGGTGCTTAACGTGCGTCCCATGGCGAGTGTTCGTTTTTGGCCTGCGTGTCTGCTTGTGGTGGTATCGATGATGACGACGTTCTCGATGAGCGTTTTGTTGCCGCTCTATTTTGAGGGCGCATACGGCATGACCGCACTTGTTGCGGGCTTGCTCATTTTGCCAGCAATTGCCTGCAACGCCGTGACCTCGATTGTGGGCGGACGCGTGATGGGCGCCCGTGGCGCATGGCCGCTGCTGCCGGTCGGCTTTGCCCTGATTGCCGTGGGGCAGACTGCCATCTCGGTGACGGCGGTAAGCATGAACATCGGCGTCGTCGTGGCGCTGACCGTTGTGGTGTATGCCGGAGTCGGTTTGGTGCTGAGCCCCTCGCAAACGGCCGGCTTGGAGACGCTGCCTGGCGCTGAGCATCCTCACGGAACGGCATTGCTCAACACGTGGAACATGATTGCCGCATCGTTTGGCCCGTCGCTGTTTATCGGCCTGCTCTCGAGTTCTGCGGCGACTGCCGGCGCCGCTGGCGTTGCGACCGACGTTGCCCAGGCGATTGGATTTGCGGCGGCCGTGCGTGTGGCGGCTGTAATTGCCGTGGTCGGGTTCGTGGCGTCGCTGGTGTACGCTCGTCGCGAGTCGCACATGTCGCATTAATGTGTGCACATAGATTCTGCAGCTAGATTAGCGGGCGACACCATAAACTAATGGACGTTTTGCCGAGAGGCATGAATGTTTAAAGCGCAAAGAGTGCGCGACGGGCCCCGCGAATGGGGCGATGATGCCCGAGAGGGCCAAGAAGGAGTCTCATGTCTGAGAACGAAGAGATCATGAACGAGACCGAGAACGAGACCATGGCTGCCGAGGTCGAGGCAGTCGAGACCGTGGAGACCGAAGCTGCTGAGGTTGAGGCTGCTGACGAGGTTTCCGCCGAGGAGGAGGCCGAGGTTGTCGAGGCCGCCGCTGATTACGATGACGAAGAGCTGATGGATAAGATGCAGAAGGCCGCCCGCCTGCTGCGTAGCCGTCGCTTTGCTATTTCCAAGGAGGAGGAGGCCAAGGCCGAGCGCATGGCGAACATCGAGCGCGCCATCAAGCTTCTTGACCTCAAGCCCAAGATGGAGCAGAAGGAAATGTCCGACCTGCTGGGCATGCGCCTCCGTGAGCTCGATGGCCTGATGGCCGAGGCCGAGGCTGCCGATCT
>OAVW01000711.1_pt1 | contig 9800 bp, 10 predicted proteins | sample 1495321 | NCBI WGS metagenome assembly OAVW01 (sample SAMEA2580108, study PRJEB22360) | human gut metagenome | biome: human gut; feature: human-associated habitat; material: faeces | place: Denmark | collected 2008/2010 | reverse complement strand
TGGAACTGGAGTTTGACTAATACAGGAATACTATGAGTCTGAATTTCCTTGATTTCGAACAGCCGATTGCTGAGCTGGAAGCGAAAATCGATTCTCTGACAGCGGTAAGCCGTCAGGATGAAAAACTGGATATTAACATCGACGAAGAAGTGCATCGTCTGCGTGAAAAAAGCGTAGAGCTGACGCGCAAAATCTTTGCCGATCTCGGTGCATGGCAGATCGCCCAGCTGGCGCGTCATCCACAGCGTCCGTACACCCTGGATTATGTCCGCCTGGCGTTTGACGAATTTGACGAACTGGCAGGCGATCGCGCATACGCTGACGACAAAGCTATCGTAGGCGGTATCGCGCGTCTGGACGGACGCCCGGTGATGATCATTGGTCATCAGAAAGGTCGTGAAACCAAAGAGAAAATCCGTCGTAACTTCGGTATGCCAGCCCCAGAAGGCTACCGTAAAGCCCTGCGTCTGATGGAGATGGCTGAGCGTTTCAACATGCCAATCATCACCTTTATCGACACCCCAGGTGCCTACCCTGGCGTGGGCGCGGAAGAGCGCGGTCAGTCTGAAGCCATCGCGCGCAACCTGCGCGAGATGTCTCGTCTGAAGGTGCCGGTCATCTGTACCGTTATCGGCGAGGGTGGTTCCGGTGGCGCGCTGGCGATTGGCGTGGGCGATAAAGTGAATATGCTGCAGTACAGCACCTATTCCGTTATCTCCCCGGAAGGCTGTGCGTCCATTCTGTGGAAAAGTGCTGACAAAGCGCCTCTGGCTGCCGAAGCGATGGGCATCATTGCGCCGCGTCTGAAAGAGCTTAAGCTGATCGATTCCATCATCCCGGAACCGCTGGGTGGGGCTCATCGTAAGCCGGAAGTGATGGCGGCGTCCCTGAAAGCGCAGCTGCTGGCCGATCTGGCAGACCTGGACGTGCTGAGCAACGAAGATCTGCTCAACCGCCGTTACCAGCGTCTGATGACTTACGGCTACGCGTAAGCTTCACAATTATCTGAAAAGCCGCACAATGTTGCGGCTTTTTTTATACCTGCGGTTTAGCCGGACTATGCTTAGCTAATGTTTTTTAAGGAGGAAGCCCATGAATATCATTGCCGTTATGGGGCCACACGGCGTCTTTTATAAAGATGAGCCGATTAAGGAGCTGGAGCAAGCCCTGCAGTCGCGCGGGTATCAGCTAATCTGGCCGCACAACAGCGCCGATCTGCTGAAGTTCATCGAGCATAACCCGCGTATCTGCGGCGTGATCTTCGACTGGGATGAATATGACCTCGAACTGTGCAGCGATATCAACAAGCTGAACGAATATCTCCCGCTGTACGCGTTTATTAATACCCACTCAACCATGGACGTCAGCGCCAATGATATGCGTATGGCGCTGTGGTTCTTTGAATATTCCCTCGGCGTGGCGGAAGACATTGCGACCCGAATTCAGCAATACACGAATGAATATCTCGATAACATTACGCCGCCCTTTACCCGGGCGCTCTTCACCTACGTGAAAGAGGGGAAATATACCTTCTGTACGCCTGGGCATATGGCGGGAACGGCCTACCAAAAAAGCCCGGTGGGCTGCCTGTTCTATGATTTCTTTGGTGGCAACACGCTGAAAGCGGACGTGTCCATTTCAGTCACCGAATTAGGCTCGCTGCTGGATCATACCGGACCGCATCTGGAAGCCGAAGAGTATATCGCCCGCACCTTTGGGGCCGAGCAGAGCTATATGGTGACCAACGGCACCTCGACCTCGAACAAAATCGTCGGAATGTATGCCGCGCCTGCGGGGAGCACCCTGCTGATTGACCGTAACTGCCATAAATCGCTGGCGCACCTGCTGATGATGAGCGACGTTGTACCGCTCTGGCTGTCGCCCACGCGCAACGCGCTCGGTATTCTTGGCGGTATTCCGCGGCGGGAGTTCACGCATGAAGCCATTGAACGCAAGGTCGCGGCAGTGCACGGCGCAGGCTGGCCTGTCCATGCGGTGATCACCAACTCGACCTATGACGGTCTGCTGTACAACACGGACTGGATCAAAAAGACTTTGGACGTGCCGTCGATCCACTTCGATTCCGCGTGGGTACCGTACACCAATTTCCACCCGATTTACGCGGGTAAAAGCGGCATGAGCGGTGAACGCGTGCCGGGTAAAGTGTTCTTCGAAACGCAGTCGACGCACAAAATGCTGGCCGCGTTTTCCCAGGCTTCGCTGATTCACATCAAAGGCGAATACGACGAAGAGACCTTTAACGAAGCCTTTATGATGCATACCCCCACCTCACCAAGCTATCCGCTGGTGGCGTCTATCGAAACGGCTGCGGCGATGCTGCGCGGCAATCCCGGTAAACGTCTTATCAATCGCTCTGTGGAGCGCGCGCTGCATTTCCGTAAAGAGGTTCAGCGGCTGAAAGAGGAAGCCGACGGCTGGTTCTTTGATATCTGGCAGCCGGAAGAGATTGATGAAGCAGAATGCTGGCCGGTTTCGCCCGCCGAAGACTGGCATGGCTTCCGGGATGCCGATAGTGACCATATGTTCCTCGACCCGGTAAAAGTGACGATCCTGACGCCGGGTATGGATGAGCAGGGCAAGATGAGCGAGGAAGGGATCCCGGCTGCGCTGGTGGCGAAGTTCCTTGATGAACGCGGCGTGGTGGTGGAGAAAACAGGCCCCTATAATTTGCTGTTTCTGTTCAGCATCGGGATCGATAAAACCCGGGCGATGGGGCTGCTGCGCGGTCTGATGGAATTTAAGCGCGCCTACGATCTCAACCTGCGGGTGAAGAACATGCTGCCGGATCTCTACGCGGAAGATCCTGACTTCTACCGCAATATGCGTATTCAGGATCTGGCCCAGGGGATCCACAGGCTGATCCGTCAGCACGATCTGCCGCGTCTGATGCTACAGGCGTTCGATGTGTTGCCGGAGATGAAGTTTACCCCGCACAAGGCGTGGCAGCGCCAGGTGAGGGGGGAGGTCGAAACCGTCGAGCTGGAAAATCTGGTTGGGCGCGTATCGGCAAACATGATCCTGCCGTATCCGCCGGGCGTACCGCTCCTGATGCCGGGAGAGATGATTACCGAAGAGAGTCGGGCCGTGCTCGATTTCCTGCTGATGCTCTGTTCGGTAGGGCGTCACTATCCCGGTTTTGAGACGGATATCCACGGTGCGAAGCGCGACGAAAACGGCGTGTACTGGGTGCGAGTCCTAAAATAAGGGTGACCGCTTGCCAGGTGCGGGTTTTCGGTTGTAACGTTCAGGCATCATAAAAAGGAGAAGCTATGCTGGGTTTAAAACAGGTTCATCATATTGCGATCATTGCGACCGATTACGCGAAGAGTAAGGCCTTCTACTGCGACATTCTCGGCTTTACGCTGTTGAGCGAGGCCTACCGCGAGGAGCGCGACTCCTGGAAGGGCGACCTGGCGTTAAACGGGCAGTATGTGATTGAACTGTTCTCTTTTCCTTTTCCGCCTGCGCGTCCGTCCCGTCCGGAAGCCTGTGGCCTGCGCCATCTTGCCTTCAGCGTCGATGACCTGGATAGCGCAGTAAAACATCTGGAAGCGCACGGCGTGACGTGTGAAGCAATCCGCGTCGATCCGTTTACCGACAAGCGCTTTACCTTTTTCAACGACCCGGACGGCCTGCCGCTGGAGCTTTATCAGCAGTAATCTTCGTCCTGTGTGATAATGCCCGCTCAGTTCGGGCATTTTTTTATGTGTAATTCCCTATGACCTTACCCGCTATCGCACACGCCGTTTCACCGTACCGCCAGCTGCTGGTGGGGTTTAGCGGTGGCCTGGATTCCACCGTTCTGCTCCATCGTCTTAAACGCTGGCACGACCAGGAGCCTGACGTCCAGCTGCGGGCGATACATATTCATCACGGATTAAGTCCTCACGCAGAGGAGTGGGTGGCGCACTGCGAAGCCTTGTGTGCGGCGTGGGCGATCCCGCTTCTCGTCGAGCGCGTCACGCTTGCGGAGGAAGGGCTGGGCATTGAGGCGCAGGCGCGTAAAGCCCGCTATGCCGCCTTTGCCGGGGCATTGCGTACAGGAGAAGCACTGGTCACAGCCCAGCACCTGGACGATCAGTGTGAAACCTTTCTGCTGGCGCTTAAGCGGGGCAGCGGACCGGCAGGGCTTTCAGCCATGCCTGAGCGTTCTGAGTTTGCCGGTACAACGTTACTGCGTCCGCTGCTTGGCGAGACGCGCGCCTCGCTTGAGGCCTGGGCGCGAGAACATCAGCTCAGCTGGATTGAAGATGAGAGCAACCAGGATGACGGCTATGACCGTAACTTTCTGCGTCTGCGCGTTCTCCCGCTATTGAGCGAGCGCTGGCCGCATTTCGCCGAGGCGACGGCAAGAAGCGCTATGCTGTGCGCCGAACAGGAATCGCTGCTGGACGAGCTGTTGAGTGACGAGCTGGCTGAACTGATTTCTGAAGACGGAGCGCTGGCGATTGCACCGCTGAAAGCGATGAGCCCGGTGCGTCGCGCCGCACTGATACGGCGCTGGCTGTCCTCTCATCACGCCGCGATGCCGTCGCGGGCGATGCTAAACCGTATCTGGGACGAGGTTGCCCTGGCGCGGGAGGATGCTTCCCCGTGCGTCCATCTGAACGGTTTTGACGTAAGGCGCTACAAAGGGGAACTCTGGTGGGTAAAATCAACGCCCTCACTGACCAATGTGGTGCTCGACTGGCTTTCACCTGAGCTTCCGCTGATATTGCCCGCTGACGCTGGACGTGTTTCTCTTATACCGTCTGGTCATGTGAGGCTGCCAGAGGCAGGAGAACCGGTAACGGTACGCTTTAAGGCTGGCGGCATGCTGCATATTGTCGGGCGCAACGGGGGACGCAAGCTGAAGAAAATCTGGCAGGAGTGCAACGTGCCGCCGTGGCTGCGCGATACCACGCCGCTGTTGTTCTATGGTGAAACATTGATTGCTGCTGCGGGCATTTTCATCACGGAAGCGGGATGGGCGGAAGAGGGTGTCAGGTTTGAGTGGCAGAAAGCGTAACGGGCAGCCAGGCTGCCCGTTAATGTCATCAGGATTCGCTCACCACGACGGTGCCGATTTGCGGGTGGCTGAAGCTGGCTATTTTATCCAGGCGCAGCTCACGCGTCGCACCGGCATCTTCCACTATCAGGTATTCCACATTCTTACGTGAAACCAGATCGCTGGCCTTCGCCTTCAACACTTCGCCATCTTTTAGCTCCAGCGTCAGTAATAAATGATGCTGGCAGGCGAGTTCGAGGTTGTCATAGTCATCACAATTGATGGGTTGATAAGTATCATTCATCGACATAATCGCTCACCAGTAAATTCGCCGCAGCATACGCTGCTTTTTCCCTGACCGACTCTGAAAGGCTCTCATCAGAGGCCACTTCATTAAGCACTTTCAATACACAGCCCAACGCGTCCGGGACATACCCCAGATCTCCGCTGGCGATTTCCGCATACCGTTTGCGAATTAACTCACAATAATTATTCACATCCCCTCCCGCCAGCGCACTGACTTACTGTGAGATATCATTAAGCCTACGAAGATAAACTCGGTTTAGCAAGGTGACTATACCATACTCATTTAAGCAATATCAGCGCCTTGATAGCGGTGTATTTATCACCCTACAACAGCCTTTTGCCGCGGTTTTCGCTACAATGAGCGCCTGATTCGAATGGAGTTCTCTCATGGCGCTGAAAGCGACAATTTATAAAGCAGTGGTCAATGTGGCCGATCTTGATCGCAACCAGTTCCTGGACGCCTCGCTGACGCTGGCTCGCCACCCCTCCGAAACCCAGGAGCGCATGATGCTGCGCCTGCTGGCGTGGATTAAGTACGCTGACGAGCGTCTGCAGTTTACCCGTGGGTTAAGCGCAGAAGACGAGCCAGAAGCCTGGCTGCGCAACGATCATCTGGGTATCGATTTGTGGATCGAACTTGGACTGCCGGACGAGCGCAGAATTAAGAAGGCCTGCACTCAGTCCGCTGAAGTGGCCTTATTCGCGTATAATCAGCGCGCTGCGGAGATTTGGTGGCAGCAAAACAAAAGCAAGTGCGGACAGTTTAAAAATCTCACGGTCTGGTATCTGGATGATGAGCAGCTGGCGCAGCTGAGCGACTTTGCCAGCCGGACCATGGTGTTGCAGGCGACGATTCAGGACGGTGCCATCTGGCTCTCTGATTCTCAGAATAATCTGGAAATTCATTTGACGGCGTGGCAACCGGCCTCATGATCGTCTTGTCCCGAAACGTCAGCATTCCGGACAACGAGCTGGAGATCACCGCCATCCGTGCTCAGGGGGCAGGTGGGCAGCACGTCAACAAGGCCTCAACGGCAATCCATTTGCGTTTTGACATTCGGGCCTCAAGCCTGCCAGAGTATTATAAAGAAAGTCTGCTTGCTGCCAGCCATCACCTGATCACCAGCGATCGCGTGATGGTGATCAAAGCCCAGGAATACCGCAGCCAGGAGCTCAACCGGGAAGCGGCGATAGCCAGGCTGGTGGCGGTCATTAAAGAATTAACGGCAGTACAAAAAAGCCGCCGGGCAACGCGGCCAACCAGCGCATCGAAAGAGCGTCGGCTGGCCTCGAAGGCCCAAAAATCCACAGTGAAAGCACTACGCGGTAAAGTTCGTCGCCCCACAGAGTGACGAAAGGGAACACACTTTTCATAAGGAATTCATTGTGAAAAAAGCATTATGGTCAGCGCTGGCAGTGAGTACGCTGTTTGCGCTTTTCGGGTGTAACAACCGCTCCGAAACGCAGGTTTTACAACCCACGCAGACGGAAGAATTAAAACCGATGCAGCAGAGCTGGCGCGGCGTATTGCCTTGCGCGGACTGTGAAGGCATTGAAACGTCACTGTTCCTGCAAAAAGACGGCACCTGGGTGATGAACCAGCGCTATCAGGGCGCAAAAGAGCCTTCTTCTTTTGCAACTTATGGAACATGGGCGCGAACGGCGGAGAAGCTGGTTCTGACGGATACCGCTGGCGAGAAAACTTATTTCCGCGCCAAAGGCGAGGGGATGGAGATGCTGGATCGTGAAGGCAATCCAATTGAATCCCAGTTCAACTACACGCTGGCGCCGGTAAAAGCGGCTCTGCCCGCGACGCCGATGGCGATGCGGGGGATGTACTTCTACATGGCGGATGCGGCGATCTTTACCGACTGCGCAACCGGTAAGAAGGTCAGCGTGGCAAACAATGCGCAGCTTGAACGTGATTACGCGGTGGCGCGCGGCAATGACAGCAAACCGGTATTGCTGACGGTGGACGGTCACTTTACGCTGGAGCCAAACCCGGATAGTGGAGAGATGGTGAAAACGCTGGTGGCAGATAAAGACGCGAAGTTTGTTGCGGGTAAAGACTGTAACAGTAAATAAGCTGACGCTGAGCCATTAAAAAACCCCGCCTGAGCGGGGTTTTTTGTTTAGCCTTTGATGGCTTTCACCAGGTAATCAAGAATCTCGCCTGTCTTGATCATCTGTTTTTCGCCGCTGCGACGGTATTTGTATTCAATCTCGTCGCTGTCGAGGTTACGGTCGCCGATCACGACGGTGTGTGGGATACCGATCAGTTCCATATCGGCAAACATCACGCCCGGACGCTCTTTACGGTCATCCATCAGCACTTCGATACCCTGCGCACGCAGCTCGGCATACAGCTTCTCGGCCAGTTCCTGCACGCGGTAAGACTTGTGCATGTTCATTGGCAGAATAGCAACCTGGAACGGTGCGATGTTGTCTGGCCAGACGATGCCGCGCTCATCATAGTTCTGCTCAATGGCGGCAGCTACCACGCGCGTCACCCCGATACCGTAGCAACCCATGGTCAGGATCTGGTTACGGCCATCTTCACCCTGAACAGCGGCGTTCAGCGCGCGCGAGTATTTATCGCCCAGCTGGAAGATGTGACCGACTTCAATGCCGCGCTTGATCATCAGGGTACCCTGACCGTCCGGGCTTGGATCGCCTGCGACCACGTTACGGATGTCTGCTACTTCCGGCGTCGCCACGTCGCGATCCCAGTTGATGCCGAAGTAGTGTTTACCGTCGATGTTCGCACCGGCGGAGAAGTCGCTCATCGCGGCTACCGTGCGGTCAATAACAACAGGAACCGGCATATTCACCGGACCAAGAGAACCTGGGCCAGCATTGACCACGGCACGGATTTCCGCTTCTGTTGCAAACGTCAGCGGGCTGGCGACCTGCGGCAGCTTCTCTGCTTTCACTTCGTTCAGCTCGTGATCGCCACGCACCAGCAGTGCAACCAGCGGGTAAGCGCTGCCTTCGGTAGATTTCACCAGCAGCGTTTTGACGGTTTTTTCAATCGGCAGACCAAACTGCTCAACCAGCTCGGCAATGGTTTTCGCGTTTGGCGTATCAACCAGCGTCATCTCTTGCGTTGCCGCAGCACGTGGTTCTTTTGGTGCCAGCGCTTCTGCGAATTCGATGTTCGCCGCGTAATCTGAAGAGTCAGAGAAGATCACATCGTCTTCACCGCTCTGCGCCAGTACCTGGAATTCATGAGATGCGCTACCGCCGATGGAGCCGGTATCAGCCTGCACAGCACGGAAATCCAGCCCCATGCGGGAGAAAATTTTGCTGTATGCCGCGTACATTTTGTCGTAGGTCTCTTGCAGGGATTCCTGAGAGGTATGGAAAGAGTAGGCGTCTTTCATCAGGAATTCGCGAGAGCGCATGACGCCGAAACGCGGGCGAACTTCGTCACGGAACTTGGTCTGGATCTGGAAGAAGTTCAGCGGCAGCTGTTTGTAAGAGCTCAGCTCATTACGAATCAGGTCGGTGATGACTTCTTCATGCGTTGGGCCGAGAACGAACGGACGCTCGCCACGATCGACGAAGCGCAGCAGTTCAGGACCATACTGTTCCCAACGACCGCTCTCCTGCCACAGGTCAGCGGGCTGAACCACGGGCATGGACACCTCGATAGCACCGGCGTTGTTCATCTCTTCACGCACGATGTTTTCGACTTTTTTCAGGACGCGCACGCCGGTCGGCAGCCAGGTGTATAACCCGGAGGCCAGCTTGCGGATCATCCCGGCGCGCAGCATCAGCTGATGGCTGATCACTTCGGCGTCGGCAGGCGTCTCCTTCAGAGTGGAGAGCAGATATTGGCTAGTACGCATGTTGTTACGGTTCCATTTCGACGATTGGAACAGGCTGAAACACCAGCCTGACACAAAAAAAGTGGTTTAGTTTACCAGTGTGGCAAAGATGCCAAAAGAGAGGAGAACAAAATTACCTGGGTTCAAGGGCAAACACTTCAAAACCTGCCCCGGTGACGCGCCAGCGAACGTTAAAATCCAGCAGCCAGACGGCGTACGTTTTACCTGCTTCCTCTTCTTTACGGTAGGCCGGACGCGGGTCCTGTGCCAGAACTTCTGTGATGAAATCCCGTAAGCGAGGATAGCGTTTCTCCAGTTGGCCGAACTGAGCGGTTATCTCAGGCGTAAAATATACAGGCATGTCCGCCTGTGGGGCGTCCTGAGCATAGCTTGCACGCGCGTCCGGAAGGGCTTCGGCGAAGGGTAAATAGGGTTTGATGTCGATCACCGGCGTGCCGTCGACAAGGTCCAGGCTACCTAACTCCAGTATCACCCGATCTTTCTGGCAGCGTATGCCTTTCAGTTCAACCAGTGACATGCCAACCGGGTTTGGACGGAAGGTCGAGCGCGTCGCAAACACCCCCATTCTCGCATTGCCGCCAAGACGAGGAGGACGCACGGTAGGACGCCAGCCGCCTTCCATCGTCTGGTGAAAC
>OAVW01000705.1_pt1 | contig 9868 bp, 10 predicted proteins | sample 1495321 | NCBI WGS metagenome assembly OAVW01 (sample SAMEA2580108, study PRJEB22360) | human gut metagenome | biome: human gut; feature: human-associated habitat; material: faeces | place: Denmark | collected 2008/2010 | reverse complement strand
ATCGCAACAGCAAAAGCCTCCATATGCGTTCCCCTTTCACAAATATAAAATTGTTATATGACGCGGCACCGCCGCGCCATACAAAACTTGGTATTAACCAAGAACAACCATGTCGTCGCCAGTGGATACAGTTTGGTTAGCAGATACGCGAACTTCGGAAACTACAGCATCATGTGGAGCTGCAATTTCATTTTGCATTTTCATAGCTTCAAGAATCAACAAAGTTTCGCCTTTTTTAACTGCTTGACCAGCAGATACTGCTACAGATAAGATTTTACCAGGCATTGGAGCTTTTACAGTTTCAGCACCTGCTGGAACTGGAGCAGCTGCTGCAGCTGGAGCTGGTGCTGGTGCAGGAGCTGCTTTAGGAGCTGGAGCTGCTGCTGGAGCTGCTTACTGGTGACGGTGCGCTGGGGGTTTTTTGAGGAGCGCCTGCAGGAGCCGCTGCTTTCACTTCATTAACTTCTACATCATATGCTGTACCATTTACTGTAACGTTGAATTTTTTCATCTTAAATTCCTCCAAAATGTGTAATTTCTACACAAAACTTATAAATATTTTTACACATATAAATTGAATAATCCCATGGATTATCAAATTAGCCAATTATCTTATCGATTACCACGCAAACGGCCTTCCATTTTCCAATTGTAGCTTACGATTGGACGGATATGCGCGATTTGATCAGCGGAATAACCCATTGCCGCTAATGCACCAACGATTACTGCTACTACATCTTGAGATGGAGCTTTACCGTTAGTTGTTGTAGCATTGCTCATTACAAATGCCTCCTAAAATTATTTTAACCTCTACCGCTTAAGCGACCTTCCAAGCGCCATTTAGCACTTGTTGCTGTAGGTCGGATAGATGCAATTTGTTCAGATGAGTACCCCATCGCCACAATGGCACCTACGATAGCTGCTACTACTTCATCCTCATTTTGAGCAGATGCACTTGGTGCAGCCACAGGAGTTGCTGGAGCTGCAACAGTTGTGTCAGTTTTAGGAGCTTCTTTTTTCTTCTTAGTAGGATCGATTAAATAAACAATCTTCATAAGAATACCTAAAGCAATCAAAACAAAGAACACAATAGACATATTGATTGCCATTATGAGTAACGGATTGGTAGTAACTGCTTGTCCTTCCATAATCATTCCCCTTTCTAAAAAAGTAGTAAAGAAAGGTATCTCCCAAATTCGATGATATGTTTACCGAATCGAATTATAATGGAATATTACCATGTTTCTTTGGAGCACGGTTTTCGCGTTTGCTTGCAAGCATTGCCAAAGCGTTGATAACTGCCGGACGAGTTTGTTTTGGTTCGATTACAACATCTACGAAGCCACGTTCTGCAGCTTTGTAAGGAGTCGCAAACTCTTCTACATATTTAGCTGTTTTAGCATCTTTATCTTCGTCTTTCTTGAAGATAATATTAGCTGCACCAGCAGGACCCATTACAGCGATTTCGGATGTAGGCCAAGCATATACTTGGTCTGCGCCTAAATCTTGGGAACACATAGCGAGGTAGGAACCGCCATATGCTTTACGAGTGATAACAGTAATTTTTGGTACTGTAGCTTCAGAGTAAGCATATAACATTTTAGCACCATGACGAATGATACCGCCCCATTCTTGATTTGTGCCAGGCAAGAAACCAGGAACGTCAACGAAGTTAACGATTGGAATATTGAAAGCATCACAGAAACGGATGAAACGGGAAGATTTGTCAGAAGCGTTAATGTCCAAGCAACCAGCCATTACTTTTGGTTGGTTAGCAATGATACCAACGGATTGACCATCAAAACGAGCGAAGCAAGTAATGATATTTGTAGCATAGAATGGTTGTACTTCATAGTATTCACCATTATCTACAGTAGCTGCAATAACATCTTTCATGTCGTAAGGCATGTTACTGTTATCTGGCAACAAGCTATTCAAGCTTTCATCTTCACGAGTTGGATCGTCACCAGTATCTACCAATGGAGCATCTTCCATATTGTTGGATGGCAAGAAGCCTAATAAGTAACGAATTTGAGCGATACAATCATCTTCATTTTCAGCTGCAAAGTGAGCAACACCAGACACGGAGTTGTGAGCCATTGCACCACCTAGATCTTCAGCGGTTACTTCTTCACCAGTTACAGATTTGATTACTGCAGGACCAGTGATGAACATTTGAGAAGTATTTTTAACCATGTAGATGAAGTCAGTCAATGCTGGAGAATATACAGCACCGCCCGCACATGGCCCCATGATTACGGAAATTTGTGGAATAACACCAGATGCATTTGTATTTTCAAAGAAAATTTTACCGTAACCAGCAAGGGCATCTACTGCTTCTTGAATACGAGCACCGCCGGAATCGTTGATACCAACAATAGGAGCACCCATTTTCATTGCTAAACGTTGTACTTTAACGATTTTAGCAGCATGCATTTCACCAAGAGAACCACCTTCTACAGTGAAATCTTGTGCGAATGCATATACTAAACGACCGTCTATAGTACCATAACCTGTTACTACACCTTCGCCTGGTAATTCTTTCTTTTCTTGACCGAAGTTAACACAACGATGTTTAACGAATTGATCAAGTTCAACGAAGGAATTATCATCGAACAATTTAGCCAAGCGTTCGCGAGCAGTCATTTTGCCTTGAGCATGTTGTTTCTCAACGCGTTTTTCACCGCCACCAGCTTTAACTTTAGCTAGTTTTTCGTGCAATAACTCGATTTTTTCCTGCACTGTTGCCATTATAGCACCTCCAAATAAAACTTGTTACAGTATCATTTTATTTCATAAATGAATAAAGTTCAAGAAGCATACATATTTAATATATAACGTAGGATTATATGTATATGTATATCTACAACTCATATATAATGATGTGAATTGGATACTGTATTATTTCATACGTTGACATAATTCAAGCAAAACACCGCCAGTTGCTTTTGGATGTAAGAAAGCAATTGAGGAGCCACCTGCACCATAACGAGGTTTTTCGTCAATCATACGAACGCCTTTAGCCATCAAATCAGCAATAGCATTTTCAATATTATCAACGCGCAATGCAACGTGTTGGATACCATCACGACCGCCATTTTTTTCGATAAATTTACCGATAGGGCCATCTGGAGTTGTAGTTTCTAAGAATTCAAGTTCAGCATCACCACAAGGGAAGAAGGATACTTTTACCTTTTGTTCTTCTACGATTTCGTCTTCAGGAAGATGTTCAATGCCTAATGCATTTTTATAGAATTCTTTAGTTGCTGCTAAATCATTAACACCAATACCGATGTGATCCACTTGTAATACTTTAAAAGCCATTTTGATTATCTCCTTTTCAAGGCTAAATCTCTAATGCTACGTAGTCGCCGTCTACTTTAGCACGCTTGTCATTACGCCATTAACAACTGTATATGGATCGCTTTCGCGTTCATTAACAGCTGCCACTTGGCTATTAAATTCGTCGCTTGTAACAATTTTATCAGCTACATAACGACCAATTTGTTCATTAATCATTGCGATGATTTCATCACGAGTACGTTCTGCCCGACGAGATTCCAATTCACCAGAATCTTCAAGATACTCAAAATGTTCATCTAAAGCGTCGATAAGCTCATCTACGCCTTGGTCTTTACTAGCAATTGTGCGCTTAATTGGTGGGCGCCATTTTACTTCACGAGAATCTAGGTCAAGCATCATTTCAATTTCTACATTCAAACGATCGCAACCATCTCGGTCAGCTTTGTTGATAGCAAATACATCGCCAATTTCAAGAATACCCGCCTTGATAGCTTGAATATCATCACCGAGGCCAGGAACCAGTACAACCAATGTAGTATCAGCATTTTTTACAATATCTACTTCGGATTGGCCTACGCCTACAGTTTCAATGATTACTAAATCCATGCCAAAGGCATCCATGAGTTTTACAACGTCTGCAGTCTTTTTAGATAATCCACCAAGACTACCACGCGTGCCCATGCTTCGAATGAACACATTTTCATTTAATGTTAAATCATTCATTCGAATACGGTCCCCCAAGATAGCACCACCAGAGAATGGGCTAGTTGGGTCGATGGCAACGATGCCGATTTTTTTACCTTGATCTAAATAATGTTTAACTACCTTATCGGTCAAAGTACTTTTACCAGCACCAGGGGCCCCTGTAATACCGAGAATACGTGCATTCCCCGTTTTAGGGTAAATTGCCTTCATAATATCGATGGCATTATCATACTCGTTTTCTACAGCTGTTATGGACCGTGCTAAGGCTAGTCTAGAACCTTCAAAAAGGCCTTTAACTAAATCCATTCGCCTCACCACCTATCTTCGAATATGGGAATAGAGGGGAGCCAACTATTCGAGTTGCACCCCTCTTTGCCCCAAGCAATTATTTTACGTTTTCTTTAATAAAGTTAACGATATCGCTAGTTGGTGTGCCAGGTGTGAATACTGCCGCTACGCCAGCTTTTTTCAAGCCAGGGATATCAGCGTCAGGAATAACGCCACCACCGATTACAAGAACATCCCCCATGCCTTTTTCTTTCAAAAGTTCAACAATTTTAGGGAACAATGTATTATGAGCACCAGAAAGAAGAGATAATGCAACTACATTAACGTCTTCAGAAAGCGCTGCTTCAACAATTTGTTCTGGTGTTTGACGAAGACCAGTATAGATTACTTCGAAACCAGCATCGCGAAGTGCGCGTGCTACTACTTTTGCACCACGGTCATGACCATCAAGACCTGGTTTTGCTACAATTACTCTAATACGTTTTTCTGCCATGATATATTACCTCCGAAATCAGCCGATATTATAATGTGGAATGAGCTTCGTATTCACCGAATACTTCGCGCAATACATTACAAATTTCACCCAAAGTAGCATATGTTTTAACTGCTGCAAGAATTAATGGCATCAAGTTAACAGATTCGTCAGCTGCGCCAGCTTTCAAATCAGCTAAGGCTTTATCAACTGCGGCTTGATCGCGGTTAGCACGAACTGCTTGAGTTTTCTTAGATTGGTTAGCACCTACGGAAGCGTCTACGCGAAGCAAGTCTTTTGGAGCTTCTTCTTCAACTTGGAATTTGTTTACGCCAACGATTGTGCGCAAGCCAGATTCAACTTCCATTTGCCATTTGTAAGCGGATTCTTGAATTTCTTTTTGGATGTAGCCTTTTTCGATTGCTACTACAGCGCCGCCCATTTCATCAATTTTCTTGATGTATGCCATAGCTTCGTCATAGATAGCGTTAGTCATAGCTTCAACATAGTAGGAACCGCCCAATGGGTCAACTACGTCAGCCAAACCAGATTCGTAAGCCACGATTTGTTGAGTACGAAGAGCTACTTGTACAGATGCTTCTGTAGGAAGAGCCAAAGCTTCGTCACGAGAGTTTGTATGTAAAGATTGAGTACCGCCCATTACAGCTGCTGCAGTTTGAAGAGCAACACGAACGATGTTGTTATCAACTTGTTGCGCAGTCAACATGGAACCAGCTGTTTGAGTATGTACACGAAGCATCATGGATTTTGGTTTTTTAGCACCAAAACGTTCTTTCATGATTGTTGCCCATAAGCGACGAGATGCGCGGAATTTAGCAACTTCTTCAAGTACATTATTATGAGCATTCCAGAAGAAGGAAAGACGACCAGCAAATGTATCAACATCAAGACCAGCTTTCAAAGCTGCTTCTACGTATGCGATACCATCAGCAATTGTAAATGCGATTTCTTGTGCTGCTGTGGAACCTGCTTCACGGATGTGGTAACCGGAAATAGAAATTGTATTCCATTTTGGAACGTATTGAGAACAATATTCGAAGATATTAGTGATCAAACGCATAGATGGTTTTGGAGGGAAAATGTAAGTACCACGAGCTGCATATTCTTTCAAAATATCATTTTGAATAGTACCTTTCAATTCTGTGGAAGGTACACCTTGTTTTTCAGCTACTGCGATATACATTGCCAACAAAACGGATGCTGGAGCGTTGATTGTCATGGAAGTGGATACTTTGCCAAGGTCGATGCCATCGAACAAGATTTCCATATCTGCCAAAGAGTCAATCGCTACACCTACTTTACCAACTTCGCCTTCAGCCATAACATCATCAGAGTCATAACCGATTTGAGTTGGCAAGTCGAACGCACAGGAAAGACCTGTTGCACCAGATTCGATTAGGTAGCGGTAACGTTTGTTAGATTCTTCAGCTGTAGCGAAGCCTGCATACATACGCATTGTCCAGAAACGACCACGGTACATAGTAGGTTGTACGCCACGAGTATAAGGGAATTCGCCAGGCATTCCCAAATCGCGTTCATAATCAAAGCCTTCAATATCAACTGGTGTATACACACGGTTGTATTTTAAGTTTTGACGTTCTGGAGTTTTTGCGCATTTTTCGTCACAAAGTTTGTTGTACTCAGCAATTTGGGCTTTTAAGTTTTCGTAAGCCATGTTTTCATCATCCTCCTAAAAAAACAGGTTATTTTTTCATGCTTCCAGTTTCTGTGAAGCGTTTATGCCAAGAAAGAGCTTCATCAAGCAACATTGGTGTATGGGCATTCTTTGTTGCAGCTAATGCTTTTTCTAGGTATTCAGTTAACATAGGTTTGTAGTCTGGGTGAGCACATTTTTCAATAATCAAACGAGCTCTTTCCACTGGGCTCAAACCACGACAGTCAGCAACACCTTGTTCTGTACAGAAAATCATAGTGTCATGTTCTGGATGATCCACATGGGATACATATGGAACGATAGAACTGATGTCGCCATTTTTAGCAACGGAATTGGTACAGAAGATAGTGAGATATGCACTACGTGCAAAGTCACCAGAACCACCAACACCATTCATCATTTTGCTACCCATAATATGAGTAGAGTTTACATTGCCAAAAATATCAAATTCGATAGCGGTATTCATGGCAATGACACCAATACGACGAGCAATACCAGGGTTATTGGAGATTTCTTGCGGACGAAGAATAATTTTTTTACGATATTCATCAATATTCGCATAGAAACGTTTCAATCCATCTGGAGAAGGACTCAATGCAGTACCGGAACATACAGTTACTTTACCAGCATCGATCAAGTCAAACATACCGTCTTGAATTACTTCTGTATAAATAGATAAATCTGTGAAAGGCCCTTGAGCCAAGCCACTAATTACCGCATTTGCTACAGAACCTACGCCGGATTGCAATGGAAGCAAGTTTTTAGGCAAACGACCTTCTGCAATTTCTTGTTCGAAGAATTTAATAAGGTGTTGACTCATTGCCTTTGCATCATCATCAATAGGCGCTAAAGGTCTTGTTGTATCAGGAACATCACAAGGTACTACTGCAACAATTTTGCTAGGATCACAAGGTATTGCTTCTGTACCGATGCGATCGCCGGCCTGTTCCAACGGAATTGGTTTACGATGTGGCGGATCCAACGGTTCATAGATATCATGCATACCAACTAAGGATAATGGTTGAGATACATTTACCTCTACGATAACCTTTTTAGCTTGACTAACAAATGTTGGAGAATTACCAACAGAGGTAGTCGGTACTAAAGAACCATCTTCGTTGATTTGACATACTTCAATAATTGCTACATCTAAATCTCCGAAAAATCCATAACGAATATTTTGTGCCATTGTGCTTAAATGCATATCGATGTATTTAACATCTCCACTATTTAAAGCCTTTCTCATATCTTTATTGGTTTGATATGGAAAGCGGCGATTAATACCATTAGCACGAGTTAACGCACCATCAGCTTCATCACCTACGGAAGCACCTGTCCACAAATCGATTTTGAATGGTTCTTTTTCCATTCTTTCTGCCAATGCCAATGGCACAACTTTTGCATAACCCGATGGTGTAAAGCCGGAAATACCAACTTTATCATTAGGGTTAATCAACTGAGCTGCATCATAAGCAGTGACAATTTTACCTTGCAGGTCCACATTTTTTACGCGGTCTTTGATGTCTATCACCATAACCATCTCCTTTAAGAGTAACATTGTTAAACGACAATTGAATCTCTTTGGTCTAATACGTTCCTTAAACCGACTTCATCGTAGTCCACATCCAATGTATTGTCAACTTATATGACTAAAATGTATTTTTTATCACACTCCGACTGTGCATTATGACCAAAACGCATAGGTTTTTACATTTTCACATAAGTTTTATTCACACCGATATAACTCACAGGAATTATCAATTTAATAGTATATATTGTTGTTTTTTTATATATCGAACTATCTCAATACAACATATAGAGCCTTATCAATATAATAAAAAAATAATATATACAAAAACTGACCGCTACACCTCCTATAAAAATATAGATATACAAAAAACCGGTTTTCAAATGCAAGCAATAATGTTCAATTATTCTAACATTAGAAAACCGGTTAAATATACTTAAGCTTACCCTGCTAAGGTATGTATAAATTATACCATACTATGAAATTGTATCGCTACCATAAAACTTACTGATTATACAAAATATACCTTTTACATATGTTTCTTTGTGGAAAGTTGTACTTTCACAAAGGCCCCAACCCAACCAAGGAGTTGCCAAAAAACAATAGTAACTTGATGGCTATAGAGCTCAAAATCAGACAATCCACTAAAAAGAACTCCGATAGCTAAAGCCCCTATACCTATCTGTGCAGCTTGTCGGAACATATCCCCTTTCAAACGAACAGATGTAATAACATGACCGACGATAACTGCTAGGAATGATAGCAAGCCAGGAATACCTGTTTCAGCCAATATATTTAAATATAAATTATGGGCATGATACATCAACACATTAGGACCTTGAATATAATAGTTATACTCTGGATAAACTAAGTAGAATGTATTCCACCCAATACCAAAGATTGGATTTTCTCGTACGATATACATTGTGCTATCCCATAGAGCCCAGCGAAGATCTGATGACGTATCATGACCTTGGAATATAGACCAAAGTCGTGAAGCAACTTCCCCTTCATAGAAGTATAGAATTAACGGTACCACTAACAAGGATAAGAATAGTCTTCGTTCTACGAAAATAGCCCAATACAGAATCATGGCCGCAAAACTAATCCAAATACCACGCGAATAGGTTAATAACATCGTTAAAAATAGTACAACACCAATGATCAGCATTGTAACAACTTCACGAGTACGATTCTCTTTCATATAAACAAGAATATAGCTAATACATACACTTAGTACCATCAATAGATAAGCCCCTAACAAGTTAGGATTTTGCAATGTAGACGCCATTCGACGCATCAATTTAGGGAATTGTGCTACATCAACCCATTCTTTTATATGTATATTGGGAACAAATATATACTGATAGGCCCCAATAATGCATACAAGAACGGCTGTACCTAAAAAGGCACGAAGAAAATAGTTCCACTGTTTAGGTGTTCGGATATAGGTACGAACTAAATAGTACATGCCCCCACCCGCTACAATTTGGTAGAACCAGCTCTGAATTGACCAATCCCAGTTTGGGGACATTAATGACGATATACCTGTCCAGATAACAAAGATCATAACAGTCCAAGATAGATAACCTGTTGGCAAACTCAATGATTTACTAGAAATCAAATCATATAATGCTAGACCTATAGCCAACCAGAGAAGTACATCTCCTACCATTGGTTGAAGAGGCATCGCAATAACGACACCATAGATTAATCGTTCAATATAAAAGGTAAGTCGTTTCTGATTAGGAATGAGTGAGAGTTCCATATTCTCACCTCAATGACTCATCTCATGGAAAAACCACTGACGAGCATCCCCTAGAATATATAAAGAACCACATACAGCAATGATATCACCAGTCTTTGTATGTTTGTA
>OAVW01000704.1_pt1 | contig 9871 bp, 9 predicted proteins | sample 1495321 | NCBI WGS metagenome assembly OAVW01 (sample SAMEA2580108, study PRJEB22360) | human gut metagenome | biome: human gut; feature: human-associated habitat; material: faeces | place: Denmark | collected 2008/2010 | reverse complement strand
CCCGAGCGCGCCGCTACCGGCGAAGCAGTCCAGGCAGCGGGCGTCTACCATTGACGGGGCCAGCCAGTTAAACAGCGTCTCGCGCACGCGGTCGGTAGTGGGGCGTAAACCGGGGCTGTCCGGCACCGGTAATTTCCGGCCTCGCCACTGACCGCCGATAATACGAATTTGACCGGCCGGGGCGCGGTTGGGTTTCTTCATCTCAGGAAAGCTCTGTTAACAATTGGCCTGCGATTGCGGGCGGTGATGTCAATTAAGTAAAGTGTTAGACTATTTCATCATTTTTTTAGCTTCCATGTATATAGCGCCGCGAGGAGTGTAGTCGCAGATGGCAAAACAAAAAAAACGTGGCTTCTTTTCCTGGCTGGGCTTCGGTGAAAAAGAGCAAGAAACAGAACAGAAAACCGAAGAGCAACAAGCCGTTGAAGAGCCATCGCAGCCTGAAACGCCAGTAGAAACCGCCGCGGTTGTCGATGCGGAAGAAACGGCGCACAGCAAAGAAGAGGTTGAAACCTTTGCTGAAGAGGTGGTTGAGGTCACTGAACAGGTTCAGGAGAGCGAGAAGCCAGAACCGGTTGTCGTAGAAGCCGCTATCGAAGCGCCACAGGCCGCTATCGAACACGAAGAGCTTCCGCTGCCGGAAGAGGTCAAAGACGAAGCGGTGTCTGCCGAAGAGTGGCAGGCCGAAGCGGAAACCGTTGAAATCGTTGAGGCGGTGGAAGAAGAAGCGGCGCTCGAGCCGGAGCTAACCGACGAAGAGCTGGAAGCCCAGGCGCTGGCGGCGGAAGCGGCTGAAGAAGCGGTCATCGTTGTGCCGGTAGAAGAGCAGGCCGAAGAAGAGACCGTTCAGGAGCAGGAAAAACCGACCAAAGAGGGTTTCTTCGCGCGCCTGAAGCGCAGCCTGCTTAAAACCAAAGAAAACTTAGGTTCCGGATTTATCAGTCTGTTCCGCGGCAAGAAGATCGACGACGATCTGTTTGAAGAGCTGGAAGAGCAGTTGCTGATTGCGGACGTTGGGGTGGAAACCACCCGTAAGATCATCACTAATCTGACCGAAGGGGCGAGCCGCAAGCAATTGCGTGACGCCGAAGCGCTGTACGGCCTGCTGAAAGACGAGATGGGTGAAATTCTCGCAAAAGTTGACGAACCGCTTAATATTGAAGGCAAAACGCCATTTGTTATTCTGATGGTCGGCGTGAACGGCGTGGGTAAAACCACCACCATCGGCAAGCTGGCGCGTCAGTTCGAGCAGCAGGGCAAATCGGTGATGCTGGCGGCGGGCGATACCTTCCGTGCGGCGGCGGTTGAGCAGCTGCAGGTCTGGGGCCAGCGCAACAACATCCCGGTGATTGCTCAGCATACCGGCGCGGATTCCGCATCCGTGATCTTTGACGCCATCCAGGCGGCGAAGGCGCGCAACGTGGACGTGCTGATTGCCGATACCGCAGGGCGTTTGCAGAACAAATCGCACCTGATGGAAGAGCTGAAGAAAATCGTTCGCGTCATGAAGAAGCTGGACGAAGACGCACCGCATGAAATTATGCTGACCATTGATGCCAGCACCGGACAGAACGCCATCAGCCAGGCAAAACTGTTCCATGAAGCGGTAGGACTGACGGGGATCACGCTGACCAAACTGGACGGCACCGCGAAAGGCGGGGTGATCTTCTCCGTAGCCGACCAGTTCGGCATTCCTATCCGTTACATCGGTGTGGGCGAGCGTATTGAGGATTTACGTCCGTTTAAGGCGGACGACTTTATTGAGGCATTATTTGCCCGAGAGGACTAACAATGATTCGCTTTGAACACGTCAGCAAGGCCTATCTCGGTGGGAGACAAGCGCTGCAGGGGGTGACTTTTCACCTGCAGCCGGGCGAGATGGCATTCCTGACCGGCCATTCCGGCGCGGGGAAAAGTACCCTGCTCAAGCTTATCTGTGGGATCGAGCGGCCAAGCGCCGGAAAAATCTTTTTCAGCGGCCATGAGATCAGCCGTCTGAAAAACCGTGAGGTGCCGTTCCTGCGTCGTCAGATCGGCATGATTTTCCAGGATCACCACCTGCTGATGGATCGCACCGTTTTCGATAACGTGGCCATTCCGCTGATTATTGCCGGCGCCAGCTATGACGATATCCGCCGCCGCGTCTCTGCGGCGCTGGATAAGGTCGGGCTACTGGACAAAGCGAAGAACTTCCCGATCCAGCTCTCCGGCGGTGAACAGCAGCGCGTGGGTATCGCCCGCGCGGTGGTGAACAAGCCTGCCGTGCTGCTGGCGGATGAACCGACCGGTAACCTGGACGATGCCCTGTCAGAAGGGATTTTGCGTCTGTTTGAGGAGTTTAACCGCGTAGGGGTTACCGTATTGATGGCAACGCACGACATCGGGCTGATTTCCCGTCGTTCGTACCGCATGCTGACCCTGAGCGACGGGCATTTGCACGGAGGCCACGGTGAACAAGCGTGATGCAATAAACCAGATTCGGCAGTTCGGGAACCGGTTTGACCGTTTCCGTAAGCCGCAGGGCGGTGGTGACGGCAATCGTAATGCGCCGAAGCGCCAGAAGGCCGCGCCAAAACCGGCCTCCCGCAAAACCAACGTCTTTAACGAGCAGGTGCGCTACGCGTTCCACGGCGCGCTGCAGGACCTGAAAAGCAAACCGCTGGCGACGTTCCTGACGGTGATGGTAATCGCCATCTCCCTGACGCTGCCAAGCGTCTGCTACATGGTTTACAAGAACGTCAACCAGGCGGCGTCGCAGTATTATCCGTCTCCGCAGATCACGGTCTATCTGGATAAAGCGCTCGACGATAACGCGGCCGCGCAGGTGGTTGGGCAAATTCAGGCCGAGCAGGGCGTGGAGAAGGTCAACTATCTCTCACGTGAAGACGCGCTGGGCGAGTTCCGCAACTGGTCAGGCTTTGGCGGTGCGCTGGATATGCTTGAAGAGAACCCGCTGCCCGCCGTGGCGGTGGTGATCCCGAAGCTGGATTTCCAGGGGACCGATTCGCTTAACACCCTGCGCGATCGCATCACGCGCATTAAGGGCATTGATGAAGTGCGCATGGATGACAGCTGGTTTGCGCGTCTCGCTGCTTTGACCGGGCTGGTAGGCCGCGTCGCGGCGATGATTGGCGTGCTGATGGTGGCGGCGGTCTTCCTCGTCATTGGCAACAGCGTACGCCTGAGCATCTTCGCTCGTCGCGATACCATCAACGTGCAGAAACTGATTGGTGCGACGGATGGCTTCATCCTCCGACCGTTCCTCTACGGTGGCGCACTGCTCGGTTTTTCCGGCGCATTTCTTTCACTGATATTGTCAGAAATTTTGGTGATGCGGCTTTCCTCTGCCGTGACTGAAGTGGCGCAGGTTTTCGGAACGAAGTTTGATATCAGCGGCTTAGGGTTCGATGAGTGCCTGTTACTGCTGCTGGTGTGTTCAATGATTGGGTGGGTGGCAGCGTGGCTGGCAACCGTTCAACATTTACGTCACTTTACTCCCGACTAATAAAAGCGTGATATAATCTTTCCCTGCACCGAGATGTTCGCTCTGCAGGGAAAGCGTCCCTGTTGTCTCTTCCCCTGTTATCATCTCCATGTCACATTTTGTGCGTAATTTATTCACCGTTGCACCTGGAACTTGTGGATAAAATCACTGTCTGATAAAAGAGTGAATGCTAATCTCGTTGCTCAAACGCTTTGGCATGGTTGTTGCCTGACGGGGACAGCCTGGACCAGAAGAAACACTGAGAGGAATGAATGACCAAAGAAATGCAAACTTTAGCTTTAGCCCCTGTTGGTAACCTGGAATCCTATATCCGGGCTGCGAACACCTGGCCGATGTTAACGGCCGAGGAAGAAAAGGAGCTTGCTGAAAAGCTGCATTACCAGGGCGATCTGGAAGCAGCGAAAAAGCTGATCCTGTCTCACCTGCGCTTTGTTGTTCACATTGCTCGTAATTATGCGGGCTATGGCCTGCCGCAGGCGGACTTGATTCAGGAAGGTAACATCGGCCTGATGAAGGCTGTGCGTCGCTTTAACCCGGAAGTGGGGGTGCGACTGGTCTCCTTCGCCGTCCACTGGATCAAAGCAGAAATTCATGAATACGTGCTGCGCAACTGGCGTATCGTGAAAGTCGCCACGACAAAAGCGCAACGCAAACTGTTCTTCAACCTGCGTAAAACCAAGCAGCGTCTGGGCTGGTTTAACCAGGATGAAGTCGAGATGGTGGCCCGTGAACTGGGCGTAACCAGCAAAGACGTACGTGAGATGGAATCACGTATGGCGGCACAGGACATGACCTTTGACCTGTCTTCCGACGACGATTCCGACAGCCAGCCGATGGCTCCGGTGCTCTATCTGCAGGATAAATCATCTAACTTTGCCGACGGTATTGAAGATGATAACTGGGAAGAGCAGGCGGCAAACCGTCTGACCGACGCGATGCAAGGTCTGGACGAGCGTAGCCAGGATATCATCCGCGCGCGCTGGCTGGACGAAGACAACAAGTCCACGTTGCAGGAACTGGCTGACCGTTACGGTGTTTCCGCTGAGCGTGTGCGTCAGCTGGAAAAGAACGCGATGAAAAAACTTCGCGCTGCTATTGAAGCGTAATCGCGCAGCGCGTTAAGTTGCCACAGATAACCCCTGGATTTGAGTCCGGGGGTTTTTGTTTACGCTATCTTGTAGGACAAGAGATACATCCGGCATTTGTCCTTTACAGGAAATTATAGCCTTTCAACATTTCCTTGATGTCTTCAACGATCGCGTCGTTTGGCATATGAATTGGTCTACGTGTAATACCTGCCTTCACACCCATCAGGTTTAATGCTTCCTTCATTACTGCAGGCGCGGTCATTTTCTTGATCGTCATGCGCAGTGCATCCATTTTATTACGCTCTTCCTGCGCCTTCTCCATTTCACCGGCCATGAAGTAATTATATAAATCGACTTCAATCGTAGGCAGAACATTCGACGTTGCAGCGACAGCAGCCACAGAACCTTCTTTAAATGCATCCAGCATTAACGAGTCAGAGCCGTTTAATACCTTAAAGTTTTTATGTTTAGCGATTTCCAGATACTGTTTCTGGACTTCGAATTTACCGCTACTGTCTTTTATCGCTACGATATTTTTGATATCGGCTAAACGATTTGCCGTTTCGTATTCGATGCTTAATCCTGTCTGGCCCGGCAGGTTATAGAGAATGATGGGTGCTGTTGTGCTAAAGGCAATATCGTAATAGTGACGGTATAAATCTTCCTGATTTGGTACCAGATAGTACGGCGTGACAACAGAAATATAATCGGCACCCGCATCAACTAACCGTTTAGTCAATTCGATGGTTTGTTTTGTGCTGCAGCACCCAGCACCTGCACAAATGGTAACTTCATTACCGACCTCTTCAACGACGGCTTTTGTTAACTCAACTTTTTCGTCATCGGAAAGCAAATGGAATTCACCATTAGTTCCGCAAATGAATAAACCATGAACACCATTATCTACTAACCAGCGCGCCATTTTTTTCGCCGCTGTGATATCCATTTTTTCCGTTTCATCGAAAGGCGTTACCATTGCGGTAATAATCCCTTTAAGCTCTTTCATTACTCTTTCTCCAGTTCCTGTAATACGTTTTTAATAGAAATTTGCATTGTGTTATGGTCGGCCTCATCGGTAAATGAAGCGGCATGAGGGGTAATAGAATAATTTTTAAGTTCGGTGAGTTCTTTTGAACGTTCTCTCAGTTCAATATCTTCACTGGCAAAAGCAATTTTCTGATTGCTAAGTGCGGTATATAAACTTTTCTCATCGACCAATCCACCCCTGGCTGTATTGATTAAAATAGCCGAATATTTCATTTTCTCAAATACAGAGTCGTTAATTATATTGCGAGTACTGTCCAGTAAAGGTAAATGCAGAGAAATTACATCGCTGTACTGATATATTTCATCAGGTGATTTAAGTTCTATATAGGATGGAACCTTGCTTTTATCAATATGAGGATCATGAGCAGTAATCGTCATTCCCATAGAATGAGCAATATGAGCAACATGTTGACCAATTGCACCAAGTCCAATTAATCCCAGATTTTTTTGATATAGCTCATACCCGACAAGCCTGATGTCCTTACCATTTCTTGCCTGACTCTCGATTTCAACATATTTTCGGGAACTGGAGAGCATCATCAGAATGGTCATTTCTGCAACAGAAATAGAGTTAGCATTAAGAGCTTTATGTACCACGATGCCTTTACTATTTGCGTAATCGACATCTATGTTATCTAACCCTACGCCATATTTTGAAATAACCTTCAGGTTTTTTGCCTGATCAATAACTTCTCTGCTCAGAGGATCGTTTCCGGTGATAATGGCATTCGCGTCTTTAATTTTCTCGATGAGTTCTTCCTTGCTATATCGACCTCCACTGTTATTACATTCAACTTGATAACCTGCGGATTTTAACTTATCAATATAGACCTTGCCTTTACCCACAAAAGGCCGGGGAGTGATAATTATCTTTTTCATTTTATAAAAGGCCAAAGAAAGAAAATGCAAGACTCAAAACAAGAATAGTGACCAGAATACGTAAGAAATGAGGGCCACATTTTTGTATGTAAAAATAAATACCCAACACGGCAATAAGTGGCAACATGTTAGGGACAATTTTATCTAGCATATCCTGTAAGACAATGGTATTGCCACCGCCGGTTGTAATATGCAATGGCGTCTTAATTTTTACATACGTTGCTGAAAGCGCCCCCATCATCAACAGCCCGAACATTCCAGCACCTTCGATAATTCGATGTATGCTCCCGGAATGCAAAATTTCCAGAATTGACTCTTTCCCTTTTTTATAGCCGATATTAAGAGCAAATCGACTGGCGAAGAACATATAACTAACCTGGTAAATCAGGGGGAGAAGTGCAGCAATAACATATCCCTGAATAACAAACGGGATACAGACACCAATAACAATGGGACGCAATGTACCAAAGTCTAACGTGTCACCAATACCCGATACAGGCCCCATAAGACCAGTTTTTAAACCCGTAACAAGTTGTGTTGTTGATTCACGTTGTTCTTCTGATTCCTGGGCGGCTTTTTCCTCCAGTGCAATACTAATACCAGCGATAACCGAGCCCCAGTTAGCCTGTGTGTTGAACATGGTTAAATGGCGCTGTAAGGCTTTGGCGAGATCTTTTTCATCTGGGTATAGCTTCGCCAATACGCCTGTCATTGCATTGCAAAATGCCAGTGCTTGTAAACGTTCAAAGTTCAATGATGTTTCAGAGAACGCGTGCCATTTTAGCCAAACAATCTGAACGTCTCTTTTCGTAATAGGGGAGGATTCTGAGTATCCTGACTCAATTATATTATCCATTTTTAGTTCCTTTTGTATTTTGTGACTGCATATATAAGAGGACGGCACAGAGTCCAAAAATAGAGATGCCAATGGTATTCAAGCCTGAATAGGTCACGAGGAAAAAGCCAATAATGAACAGAGGGATGTATTGTTTCTTACCGATAACAATTATGGTTATCGCAAAACCGAGTGCAGGCAGAATATTACCGGCAATTGCCAGGCCATTCGTCGACCAGGCGGGAAGCAGGTTTACAAAAGAGGCAATGGCATCCGGGCCATACAGGCAGGCGATGAATACCGGTACAAAACGCATCGGAAAGGCTAACAGGAGAGGATATATTGTGGCTGCGCGTTGGATGCCTTTTATATCACCTTTTTCTGCGTAGCGATCAGCCATGTGGATAAATGTGGTATTCAGTGTTTTACGTACGTTTTCCAGAACAACGCCGAGCAATCCCAGTGGAATAGCCAAAGAGATAGCAATTTCTGGTTTAATACCTGCGGTAAGTGCAATTGGAATTGCTATACACGAGGCTAGACCTTCATCTGCAGGAGGATTTCCTCCCGGGGCAATACTCCCGATATAGATCATCTGTAAGGTGGCCCCAACAGATAAAGCAGTTGGCATATCATTAAAGATGAGTCCCATAATAGGTGCTATCGATAATGGCATACGCATAATAGAAAAGCCGTACCATACTTTTGCTTGGGATATCCAATATACCAGGGCAATCATTGCTGCTGTAAAAATAGACATAAGCTCCTCTCCTTAATTAAGGTAACTTATTTTTGATTTTTTGTAGGCTGGCAGGATCTTCTTCAGGAATAGTTTGGAAATAAACTTTGATATTCTTATCTTCGATGATTTGAAGTTTGTCGGCATCTTCGTGGTTGAGTGATATTTGGTTAAAGACTATTTTTCTTCCCGGAGTATTTTCAACACCACCGACTTGTAATTCCTCTAACATCAAACCACCTTGTATAGTTTTTAATGCAGAATCGATCGATTTGAAAAGAATTAGTAATTTACCTTCATAGAAACTATTGCTGTTCCAGCGTTGTAACGTATCTTCAATGGAGGTCATTATGACTTCAACACCACTTGGCGCTGCCATCTTATAGACTTCAGCCAGGAAAGGATCGCGTGACAAGGGATCATCAATAACAATTATTTTATTTGCATCACTCCTTTTTAGCCATTTTGTTATGACTTGTCCATGAATTAAACGGTAATCAATACGGGCATGTACTATACTCATAGTTTATCATCCTTTATTAAAACAATAAGTTTGAATCATCTCTTTACCAGCATCATGTATATGCTGAATATATTCATCAAAGGACTGTTCTTCGTCAGAATCCTGTAACATGTTGGCTTCAATTAACATTGCCAGATTGACACCGCTGATGCAGCGAATGGGAAATTCTCGTGAAAGAAGGTAGGCGATATTTGAAGGTGTGCCGCCATAAATATCCGTAAATATGATTGTTTCTACATCAGGATTGAGTATGGTTTTTACTTGTTGCATAAGTGCTTCAGGTGACATTCCCGGCATCAGAGAAATAGCTGTAGTATGCGGTGTTTTACCTACAATCATTTCGCTACTGGCGAGTAAAGCATTCCCTGCCTCACCGTGTGTCAGAATTATAATATTGAACTGGTTCAAATGATAAATTCCTTTTAATATGTACAGAGGATAGATAATAAATAATATTCAACACATGAATGTTTTTAGCTTTCAGCAAGGTAACCTTTGGCCTTTGATTATATTGTTTTTATTTGGCGATAATGTTAGCAAGATCACAGTTGATAGCATTAGCTAAAATTGCTAATAAATTGTTTGTAATAAAAAACAGGGCTTATGATGTGCTGTTCATCATAATTAATGATAATTGAATACTTTTATATTTATTTAATGAATATATTCCAGTGAACCAAAAATACGTCGAGTAAATAAATCAACACTTATGATTTATAAGAATTATATATAAAAAGAGGACGTATTACGCTTAAAGAAGATAGACTTTATGCTAATTATATATATTTAATGCTTGTTTTAAATTTCAGGATGGGAAAAGGGATATGCTCAATCTGGAAAAACACAATTGAGCTATAGCCGTTTCTACTAATAGATTAAATGCTATAGAGCAACATTTGGGGGGTATGAGGAATATTTGAAACCAGACAACATATCAGGAAAAATGCTCAAGGGAGGTCCATTCCAAAACTGAGTACAGGCTAGTTATCAGCAATGTTTATTGCCATTACTTTGTTTATTTGATTACGGGAATTGTGATGTATTTTGCTCGGTAAGCTTTATCGTGCTCAGGTTTGAGGTATGCGTGATGGCATCATCATTTGATGTACCAGGCTATTTTTACCCCAACGCTTGTTTAGGTGAATTTCTTCTTGTAGAAAAAGCCAACTGTCCCGCAGATTGTTAATAAACTGTCAAAACAGCTATTCCAATATCATAAAAATGGGGTATGTTTTAGCAGAGTATGCTGCTAAAG
>OAVW01000703.1_pt1 | contig 9881 bp, 8 predicted proteins | sample 1495321 | NCBI WGS metagenome assembly OAVW01 (sample SAMEA2580108, study PRJEB22360) | human gut metagenome | biome: human gut; feature: human-associated habitat; material: faeces | place: Denmark | collected 2008/2010 | reverse complement strand
GCCCCTTTTGGGGCGGCACGTTTTTGTATGGGGTCCCTGTCTTCACAATTTCCGTCAAGCTTTTGGTTAGATTTTGGTCAGTTGGCGTAAGGGTGGAAGGCCAAAAGATTGCTGACGAAAAAAGCTCAGAGAAAGTGCTGGTAGGGGAGTTGTTGAGCTTTTCGACAGCTTTTGAGCAAAAGAAACTTTGTGGCTATTGCCGGCGATTGCGTTGTCGCGGTCATGGCGGGGCGGGATGCTGGTCGTAAGCGTCGAATGCTCCGATTTTGGAGGCCAGCATGGATCTGTTTCTTGAGACTCCGCAGCAACAAGCTGAGCGCATGCTGCGTCAGCAGCAACGACTCATGGAGATGCAAATGCAGGGGGCGGCAGCCCAGCCCCCTGCGCAAAATGCCACGCCTGTGGTTTCGCCTGCGGGCGAATCGGCACCAGAGGCCTATTCCGTACAGCAAGATTCATATGCGCAGGAGCTCGCGTTCGACAAGCGTCGTGCGCGTCGTCGCCGCGTGGGCCAGCGCCTGCGCACATTGGCGATGATCGTGCTCATCCCGTTAGGGCTTGCGGTCATCTTTCTGGCGTCGTATGCCCTCACGTGCATCCTCAACGGCGCATCGCCCAACGAGGTGCTCCAACATCTAGCGGCCCTGGGCCAGCGCCTAGGCGACGTCATAACAACCATCCGCACCGGCTGGGAGAGCTAGCGTTTGTAACATTAGGACTTCTAGGGTGTAGGGATTATCGCCACAATCGGAATCCTTGCATCCTGTTGGTCCTGTCGTACGACTGAATAGTATTATTGAAGATAAATAATAATAGGATTTGTTATGTATAAGCAGGATTTAGAGCAGACCCCTCTTGGAGGATCTGGCGGTAATGAAGCTCTATGCCTTCCGTCCGAACGACATCATCGATCTTCATAGTCAGGCATTCGTCGACCGACTTGATTGGGGGCTGCTCGAACGGCTTATATTCGACGAGGGAGAAGCACTGGCGTCGTCGCCTTCGGAGCGGAGTTATCAAGAGATGGTCTGTGCATACAGGCAATACAAAAAGGAGGTGCTCGGTTGAATCTGACCTTTGAGGGATTCTTAAAAGGCTATTGCCGAGAGCTATCCGGACAGCAGTCGCTCAGTTTTAGAAAACTGGTTAAGCAAGCGACGACGGTTGCGCCGCGCGTGGCGGAGCCCCTGTTTTTGCTCGCTTTGGCACAGGGTAAAGCCGAATACGTTCTGGGCTTATCCGAGGGTTCGTGGATGGAAGAGGGTTACCGAGGCGTTTTGTCCTTGTACGCCCAAACGGGTAGCCTGGCATCTCTATGCGCCGAGGATAAACTTCCTAATCGTTATGCCAACGTTTGGCGTGCGTATAGAGCGGTGAAGGAAAAGCCAGTGGCGGACAGAAGGATCAACGCCCTGATGCGAAAAAGAACGTTGGGAGCGCTAGAGGAATCGGGCGTAACGCGCTACGGTCTCTGCCGCGATTTGAATCTGAATAAGGGAAACGTGTACGCATATTTAGCCGGTGATGACTCAAAGGTGAGCAGGGAGACGGCGCGCCGCATTATGGAATATGCGGAGGAGAGGGGCGCCCAAGAAGGGACCGGGCGCCCGGTGCGTATGGCGGGGTAAGATTGATCGCGGTTTTGATTGGTGCTCGATTGGGTTTGTTGGGCGGAGTTTATGTCTGCTATTGATATTGTGCTTGTTGTGATCGCCTTGGTGGCGGTGGGGGTTGCTGTGGCTTGCGCCCTCCAACTCAAGAGCCTGCGTGCCGAGTTGCGGGAGCGTGGCGACAGTAGCGCGGAAACGCTGGCAGCACTCGAGCAGGCTAACAAAGCGCTCGATGCCCTGAACGTCGCGCTGGCCGAAACCCGTTGCACGGCCAATGCCATCGCGCAGCAGCAGACGACCGATGCGGCCGTAGAGCAGCAACGTTACCTGACCATCGCGCGCGAGTTCTCGCAAGCCGGTGACCGGATGGATGATCTGCGCCGCGAGACCGCCCAACAGCTCGGCGCCAATCGCGAGGGCATCGAGCATCGCCTGGACAAGGTGCGCGAGACGGTCGATGCTCAGCTGGGTGCCATCCGCGAAGACAACAACGTGCAGCTCGATCAGATGCGCGCGACGGTGGACGAGAAGCTCTCTCGCACGCTCAACGACCGACTTTCGGCATCGTTTAAGCAGGTGAGCGACCAGCTCGAGGCCGTGTACAAGGGCCTGGGCGATATGCAATCTATCGCCACCGGCGTAGGCGACCTCAAGCGTGTGCTGGGCAATGTAAAAGCGCGCGGCATTTTGGGCGAGGTACAGCTGGGTGCGATCCTGACGGACATCCTCACACCCGACCAGTATCTGGAAAACGTTGCCACCAGGCCCGGCGCCTCGGAGCGCGTTGAGTTTGCCGTCAAGCTGCCGGTGGACGAGGGCGACCCCGTGCTGCTGCCGATTGACTCCAAGTTTCCGGGCGACGCGTACGAGCATCTGCTCGACGCCCAGGAGTCGGGTGACGCGGAGGCCGTTGCCGCGGCACGCAAGACGCTCGATATGATGGTGAAGCGCGAGGCCAAGGACATCTGCGAAAAGTACCTGAGTGTGCCGGCAACGACCAACTTTGGCATCATGTTCGTGCCATTTGAGGGCCTGTACGCCGAGGTCGTCAGCCGACCCGGGCTCATCGAAACCCTGGGCCGCGACTATCACGTCAACGTTGCCGGTCCCAGCACCATGGCGGCCATCCTCAACAGCCTGCAGATGAGTTACCAAACGTTTAAGCTGCAAAAACGCACCGATGACGTGCTGCGCGTGCTCTCCGCTGTCAAGGCCGAGCTGCCGCGCTATCAAAAGGCGCTGCGCCGCGCCCAGCAGCAGATCGAGACCGCGGGCAAAACGGTCGAGGGCATCATCACCACGCGCACCAACGTCATGGAGCGCAAGCTCAAGGACATCGACGCGCTGGAAGACGCCGACCAAGCCGATGAGATCTTGGGACTCACGTCCGCGAGCCTTCTCGCGGACCAAGAAGACGAGGACTAATTGCAACAAGACGGTGGGGCGCCGGCACAAACGCGGGTGCCCCGCTGCTTTTCGCATCGCGCTTGCCTGAAGTGCGCTTCAATGTGCAACAATGGCGTTTCGCCCTATCAGACGCGAAAGGGAGCCCATGTCTCAGAGAAGCACCAGCCCGCTCAAACGCTCAACCGTGCGCCGCACGCTGCAGCGTTTTTGGGATGTCACGCGCACGCAGCCGCTGATTGTCTTTCTCTCGGTGTTCTCGTCGGCGGGCTACATCTTTTTGCTGACGTTTGCCAATACCTATGTGATGGCCCTCATTGTCGACCGCGTTCAAGCCGGTCCCGTGGCGGGTGACCAGGTGTTTGAGGTCTTCGGCCCCTATATCCTGGCGCTCGTACTCGTTAACCTGGTGGGTCAGATCCTCTCCAAGTTGCAGGACTACACCGTCTACAAGCTCGAGATCGCGGGCAACTATCACCTGGCGCGCCTATGCTTCGACACGCTCTCCAACCAATCCATGACATTCCATACCAGCCGCTTTGGCGACGAGAACTCCCCCCAACCACTCCATGACTCTCAAACCCAGCCGCTTTGGCGGATCGCTCGTGAGTCAGACGAGTCGTTTTATGAGCGGCTATACGGGGCTGGTGGACGTGACGGTGTATTCGCTCATCCCCACCATCACCTCGGTCATCTGCACCGTGGCCGCACTCGCCCCGGTGGTGCCGACGTTTACCGTGATCCTGGTGGGCATCATGGTCGTCTACATCGCGTTTGTCTGGCTTATGTACAAGCGCATCATGCCGCTTTCGGCCGCGACGTCCGCCGCGCAGAACAAACTGTCGGGCGTGCTGTCCGACGCGGTCACGAACATCTTGGCCGTCAAGACCTGCGGGCGCGAGGACTTTGAACGCGATCTGTTCGACGCCGCCGATCGTGCCGCGCGCGACGCCGAGACGGTCTCGATGCACGCCATGATGCAGCGCAACTTTACGACATCGGGCCTTATCGTCATCACCATGGCCGTGGTGAGTGTGTTCGTGGCGGGCGGCAACGCGTGGTTTGGCATCTCGGCCGGCTCGCTCGTCATGATCTTTACCTACACCTATAACCTCACCATGCGCCTGAACTACGTGAGTTCCATGATGCAGCGCATCAACCGCGCGCTCGGCGATGCGGCTGAGATGACGCGCGTGCTGGACGAGCCACGTTTGGTGGCAGATGACCCGGACGCCCCTGAGCTCAAAGTGACCGAGGGCGCGATTGATTTTGAGCAGCTGAGCTTTGCGTACCGTGACGCTGCGGCGGGCGAGAGCGTGTTCGATAACCTGACACTTCATGTGGCGGTGGGCCAACGCGTGGGCCTGGTGGGCAAATCGGGCTCGGGTAAGACGACGCTCACCAAGCTGCTGCTGCGCCTGGACGATGTTCAGGGCGGCTGCGTGCTCGTGGACGGCCAAGACGTCTCGCGCTGCACGCAGCAGAGCCTGCGCCGCCAGGTTGCCTACGTGCCGCAGGAGGCGCTGCTGTTCCACCGCTCCATTCGAGAGAATATTGCCTACGGCCGCCCCGACGCCACTGATGAGCAGATTCGCGAGGCCGCGCGCCTGGCCAACGCCCTGGAGTTTATCGACCGCTTGCCCCGTGGCTTTGACACCATGGTGGGCGAGCGCGGCGTCAAGCTCTCGGGTGGCCAGCGTCAGCGCGTGGCTATCGCCCGCGCCATCCTAACCGACGCGCCGATTCTGGTGCTCGACGAGGCGACCTCTGCCCTCGACAGCGAGTCCGAGGCGCTGGTGCAGGAGGCGCTCGAAAACCTGATGCGTGGACGTACCTCCATTGTGGTGGCGCACCGCCTGTCCACCGTGGCGGCGCTCGACCGCATTGTGGTGCTGGCCGATGGCGAAATCGTCGAGGACGGCACGCATGCGCAGCTCGTCGAGGCGGGTGGCGAGTATGCGAGCCTGTGGGGCCGTCAGACCGGCGCATTCTTGGAGGCGTAAGCGTCTCGGACGTGGGACAATTGTGCCCATAAGTTTATTGTGCCGTTGAGCCGAGGAGTCGTTATGCCACGCGAGACCAATGCCGCCAAACGCGAGCGCGCCGTTGAGGTGTGCGAGCGCCTCAACCGTCGCTATGGCCCGGTCGAGTGTTTTCTGGATCACGAGAATCCCTTCCGCCTGCTGATCGCGGTGCTGCTCTCGGCGCAAACGACCGATGCGCAGGTCAACAAGGTGACGCCGAAGCTGTTTGCCCAGTGGCCCACGCCCGAGGCCATGGCCGGGGCGAGCGTGGCTGACGTGGCAGGCACCATCAAGTCACTCGGCTTCTACAAGAGCAAAGCCAAGCATGCCGTCGAGGCTGCGCAGATGATTGTCGCCGACTATGGCGGCGAGGTACCGGCCGACATGAAGGAACTCGTGAAGCTGCCGGGCGTGGGACGCAAGACGGCGAACATCGTGCTCAACGTGGGGTATGGCATCGTGGAAGGCATTGCGGTGGACACGCACGTCAACCGGATTGCGCACCGCCTGATGCTGAGTCCCAAGACGCATGCAAAGGAGCCGCTCAAGACCGAGCAGGATTTGCTCAAGATTTTGCCGCACGAGTATTGGGAGTCGGTTAACCATCAGTGGATCACCTTCGGTCGCGAGATCTGCGACGCCCGCAAACCCAAATGTGACGAGTGTCCGCTGGCAGATTTGTGCCCCAGCGTGCGCGTAGCGGGATAGGGCGGAACGCATCTTCGTCTGGCGTTTTTTGCGGGGCTGGGTTTGCCCTTGAGCCGGAGTCCTCTCCATGCGCTACCATGACAGACAATGTATTTGACGTACGACCCGCCGAGCTTGCCCCGGCGGGCTTTTGGCGTTGCGATGCCGGAGGAACAGCATGCTCATTCACCGTATAGCCGCGCAGCTCTACACTGCCGAGGCGCTGCAGACCGTCGAGGCCGGACTCGATGCCGGCGAGGACGTGACGCTGGCCGTGTCGCAGTCGGGCCGCACGCTTATGGCGGCCGCCCAGTTTGCGCGCCGTCCGCGCCCGACGGTCTACATTGTGAGTGGCGAGGATGCGGCCGATCGCGCCGCGCGCAGTCTTGCCGCCTATGTGGGCCTGGCGCACGTGTGCCGTTTTCCCGAGCGCAAGGACTATCCGTGGCGCGAGCAGGCGCCCGACGACGCCGTGGTGGCGCAGCGCTGCGAGGCTCTGGGGCGCATCGTGCGCGGGGACAACTGTATCATGGTTGCCTCGGCCCGCGCGCTGCTGCGCTGCGTGCCGCCGGTCGAGAGCCGCTATTGGGAGTCCACGACCTTTGCGGTGGGCGAGGAGATTCCTTTTGATGAGGTGTCGCAGCGCCTAGTGGGCATGGGCTACACCAATGCCGGCGCCGCCGACGCGCCCGGCCTGTTCCGCGTGCACGGCGACACCGTAGAGGTGTTCCCCGCGCAGGAAAAGGCGCCCGTGCGCATCGAGTTTTTTGGCGACGAGATCGATCGCATCCGCCGCATGGTGAGCTCCACGGGGCAGACCATCGGCAACGAGGATAGCATCGAGATCTTCCCCTGTCGCGAGCTGGCGCTTACCGACGAGGCCGTCCACAACATGCATGTGGCGCTCTACCGCGCCAGCCAGGACGACAGCAAGTTGGCGGCGCTGCTCGAGATGGTGGATGCGCGCATCGTCACGCCTGAGCTCGACCGCTTTTTGCCGGTGATGTACGGCCAGACCGTGAGCCCGCTGTCGCATGTGAGCGGCAAGGCACGGGGGGTGCTGTCCGAGCCGCGCTCGCTGTTCGACGACTGCCTGCGTGCCTACGAGGATATCGAGGCCCGTGCCGGCGAGGCGGGGATTGACCGACTGGATGGCCTGTATGTACGTGCCCAGCAGCTCGATTTTGGTGCCCAGCAGCGCCTGAACTATGTGAGCCTGATTCGCGCGGGCGGTGCGGTTACGGCAGAGCTTAAGATTGAGCAGCCGGCCATCGCGGGCTCGGACAACCGTTTTATGACGCGCATTCAGGAAGTCGTGGGCAAGCGCTATGCCTGCGTGTTTGCCATCCCCGATCGCGGTGCGCGCGAGTCGATGGAGCTCACCTTTGGCGACGAGGGCATTACCTTTGAGGAGTCGCTGACGGCCGCGCCCGAAAATGCCGGCGTCATTGGCGAGCGCGTACGCGTGGCAGCGGCGGATTCCGCCGACCGTGCCGCACGCCAGGAGGCCCATGCTTCCATTCGCGAGCGTAAGGCCGACGCGCTCAACGCCCGCTCGCTCGAGGCGGGTGCCGACCAGGCTGCCGCCGGCGCCGCCGTGCCCACTATTTCGCGCGGACGTGTGACCTTTGTCGATGCCGCCTTGCCGCAGGGCGTAGTGGTGCCCGATGCCAACCTGGCCGTGTTCTCGATCGCCGACCTCAACGCCCGCATGGACGCCAACCGCAAGGTGGACATTACGCAGATCACGTTCCCGTTTAAGCCGGGCGACTACGTGGTGCACGCCACCCACGGCATCGCGCTCTTTAGCGAGATCGCGCGCCAGGAAGTGGGTGGCAAGGAGCGCGACTACTTTTTGCTGGAATATGCCGACGGCGACAAGCTCTACGTGCCGCTCGAGCAGGTCGACCGTATCACGAGATACGTCGGTCCCGACGGCGACAAGCCGCGCCTGACCAGGCTCAACACCGCCGACTGGACGCGCGCCACCAACAAGGCGCGCAAAAACGCCAAAAAGCTGGCGTTTGACCTGGTCGACCTGTATACGCGCCGCTCGTCGATTACCGGTATCGCCTGCCCGCCCGATACGCCCGAGCAGATCGAGATGGAGGAGAGCTTTCCTTACGACGAGACGCGCGACCAGCTGGAGGCCATCGCCGACATTAAGGCCGACATGGAGGCGCCCAAGCCCATGGACCGCCTGCTGTGCGGCGACGTGGGCTTTGGCAAGACCGAGGTCGCCCTGCGCGCGGCGTTTAAGTGCGTCGACTCCGGCCGCCAGGTCATGGTGCTCTGCCCCACGACCATTCTGGCCCAGCAGCACTACGAGACATTCTTTGAGCGCTTTGCCCCGTTTGGCCTTGAGGTCGAGGTGCTCAGCCGCTTCCGCACGCCGGCGCAGCAAAAGCGCGCGCTCAAGGCGTTTGCCGAGGGCACGATCGATGTGCTCATCGGCACGCATCGTCTGCTTTCGGCCGATGTGAACCCCAAGAACCTGGGCCTGGTGATCATCGACGAAGAGCAGCGCTTTGGCGTGCAGCACAAGGAGCAACTCAAGAACCTGCGCGAGCAGATCGACGTGCTCACGCTTTCGGCAACGCCCATTCCGCGAACCATGCAGATGGCCACGAGCGGCGTGCGCGACATGAGCCTGATCACGACGCCGCCGACCGGGCGTCGTCCCGTGATCGTGCACGTGGGGGAGTACGACCCCGATGTGGTGAGCGCGGCGATTCGCCTGGAGGTGGGCCGCGGCGGTCAGGTGTATTACGTGTCCAACCGCGTCAAGACCATCGACGACGCCGTGGCGCGCGTGCACGAGGCCGCGCCCGAGGCGCGCGTGGGCGTGGCGCACGGCAAGATGAGCCCGCGCGAGGTCGAGGACGTGATGATCGAGTTTGCGACCAAAAAGATCGATGTGCTCATCGCCACGACCATCGTGGAGAGCGGCATCGACAACGCAACGGCCAACACGCTCATCATCGAGGACTCGCAGCGCCTGGGTCTGGCACAGCTCTACCAGCTCAAGGGCCGTGTGGGCCGCTCTGCCACGCAGGCCTACGCGTACTTTATGTTCCCGGGCGAGCTGCCGCTCACCGAGGAGGCCACGGCGCGCCTGACCGCACTTTCCGAGTTCCAGGACCTGGGCAGCGGCATGCGCATCGCCATGCGCGACCTGGAGATTCGCGGCGCCGGCTCGCTTATGGGCGCCGAACAGCACGGCAACCTGTCGAGCGTGGGCTTTGACCTGTTTACGCAAATGCTGGGCCAGGCGGTGGCCGAGGCGCGCGGCGATGACGACGCCGGCGTGGAGGCGGCGAGCGTGGGTATTAACCTGCCTGCCGATTACTTCTTGTCCGAGGAGTACCTGCCGGCGGTGGACCAGCGCGTGCTCGTGTACCGTAAGCTCGCGGCGGCCGAGGACCTGGAGAGCATCGACGAGGTGCAGGAAGAGACCGAGGCCGCGCACGGTGAGCTGCCGCTGGCGGGGCTCAACCTGTTCAACCGCGCGCGCATCCGCATCCGCGGCGAGCGCTTGGGGCTCGAGAGCGTCACGCTCAGCGGCGGCCGCATCACGTTTTTGGGCGTTGACGTGCCCAAGAAGGTGGCCTTTGAGCTTAAGACCCGCTATGGCGCGGTGAACTTCCCCAAGAGCCGCAAACTGTCGGTACCCTACAAGGCAGGCGCCGGTGCGGGCAGCGGCCTGGGTCGCGGTCTCGACGCCAACGACGGCACCGGCCCCGTGGCCGCGGCACTCATGCTGCTGCAACAGCTGGGTGCCAGCGACGACGACTAACGGGTCGACGCTGCAAACGCTCCATTTGGGCAATCTGACCCTCACTCGTCGGTCGCGTACGCAAGTACGCTTCCCTCCTCCTTCGGGCCACCTTGCCACAAATGGAACGTTTTCGCTCACTTATGCTCAACCTGTAAGGGTATTTATGGGACAAAGCTATCTTTGCCCCACCACGTTGCGGGTCGACCCTTCGCCCGATCGAAAGGAAAGCATGTTCGGATACATCTATAAGAAAGATGTCGCCATTATCGCGGTTGCCCTGTGTCTTTGTCTGGGCGCGGGCAGTTTCTTCGATTATCAGATCTCGAGCGCGCTGTTCAATATCGGCAGCATGTACGGTCGCTTTATCGAGGCCGCCGG
>OAVW01000700.1_pt1 | contig 9933 bp, 9 predicted proteins | sample 1495321 | NCBI WGS metagenome assembly OAVW01 (sample SAMEA2580108, study PRJEB22360) | human gut metagenome | biome: human gut; feature: human-associated habitat; material: faeces | place: Denmark | collected 2008/2010 | reverse complement strand
TACCCTGCAGGGTTTAGTTATTCTCCGCCAGCTCCAGCGCCGTACGGCGGGAGGTTTTCGACGGTGACTCCATAAGACGGGTAAACGGCGTCAGATAACTGCCCGCCTTACGTGCCAGTTTACCGACCGGACCGCCAGCTGCCGGAGTGAGATCCTCGAGCGTTGCCTCACTGATTCTCGCCGCGCCGACGCTACCACCTTCGGGGAGCGATGCAGCAGCGGTGTCCGTCGCTGACGTGATACTCATATTATCGAGCGCATCAGCCACTTCGCGCGTGGCAGCAGTGCGAACAGAGGGTGACAGCGCTGCGCCGGCTGCAGCAAATACACCGCTCATCAACGCACCGGCTGCCACGTGGGAAGCACTTTCGCCCCATGTGCGGGTGATCTGCTGGTTATTCAGGACAACCTCGCTCGCTGCTGTTGCAGCTGCACCGATTGCAGCCTGCGACGCGATACGGGCAACCGCGCCGCCCTGCGCACCGGGGATAAACATGGAAGCTACGGTGACAGGGTCTACCACTCCGGCTGCAATGCTGGCGAGGACACCTTCGCCGCCAGCCTCGGAAAGTACCCTGCGGTCCTCGTTTTCGTCGTCAATCTGTTGTTTCAGCCAGGCGGTCTCCTCCGGCGATCGGGAATCAGCAAACGCCGAGCCCCACTGTTCGTACCCATGCAGCTCGGTTTTATCCGCATAAGGGTTATAACCCTCTACCGGCTCAAACTGTTTGGCCGGGCGGAACATTTCGCCAAGCAGGTTATTCTGGCGAAATGCGGCCCCCCAGACAGAGGGCTCATCCTGTTGGGGCTCGGGGTTGGTACCGTCAGGCAAAGGCACATCAAATCCGGTAGGTGCAGCCAGGACATTACCCGCCGGAGTGAATCCGTTATTCAGTTCTTCAGGGATGGCGTATACCGGCATTATTCAGTGCTCCACGAAAAGTAATTTTTAACCCTGTCCATGCGCTCGTTATGCAGGCGCTTGTACTGCTCATCGAGCGCACGGTGTTTATCTTTGAACCCACGAATATCCTGCCCGCGTTGCAGCTCATTGCGATCATGTTCTTCGCGCTCTTCCTGCATTTTTTTGTATGGCGCCCACTCTTCCAGTGACGGTTTCCAGCGCATCGGCCTGCCGTACGAATCGTAGAACGGTTGTACCGCCTCGATACCATCCTTATCTTTTGTTCGCACCATGATGGCGTAATCGCCGTTGCGGGCCGTCATAACATCAGGGGTAATTTCCAGATCACCGCCAATACGCGACTCCGGCGTTTTACTGGTGACAGGTGCCGCGTTACCGGAAGTGATCCCAAGCTGCGCTGGGCTGGTGGTGATCTCGCCCTTGCGCTCGCCGTACATCAGGTTTTCTTTTTCTTCTTTCCACTGTGCCGCTTGCCAGCCTGACGGACCGTAGTTATAGAGTGCCTCCGGCGCGTATTTCATAAGTTTTGCGTCGCCGTTAACCTCGCTGATACTCCATGTGCGGGCGATCTGCTGGTTGGTCATTTTTTTGGCCGCATCCGCATTACCGCCGGTAGTGCGGTAATTGATGTCGTACAGCGACTGGTAATCGTTGCGGAAACGTGCGGCCTCCGGCGTCTGATCGTCGGCAGATGGATTTCCCCAGCTAAAGAAGCCCGACATGCTGCTCACCGCAGAATCCATCGCTTTGCCGCGGTCTTTTTTGTACTCCCTGGTGCTCTGGGTTGATGCCAGTTGCGCTTTGAGTGCATCGGTCTGGTTGTATGTCAGATTCTGCGCCTGTTCGATAGCGGTTTCGGACGCCATGCCAGAATCGGTAAGCTGTTTAACGGTGAGATAAAATCCCTGCATATCCTTTGGCATGTCGCCAACAGACGCGGGATCCGTGTCATAGAGGCGATTAAATAACTCTGCTCCCTGACGGACCGCCTCAGGACTGCGCGCGCGGGATATCGCCGATAACTGGGTGGTTACCTGCGAAGGGATGATCCCGGTCTGGGCCACCTGCTGCACAACCCCGTCATGGGTGGTGGCGTCGTTAATCCGGAAGTTTTGCGCCGTTGGCGTGGCGTCGGCGGCTTTTTGCATGGATTTGTTGGTAGGGTCAAGTTTCTCGCCCATAGACAGCGCTTCGTTAAAACGACGGGTATCACGCTGCGCCTGTATCGCTTCATTGCTTTTCTGCACCAGCGCGCCGAGCTTGCCATACGCATCGAGCTTGAGCGCATAATCAGGGTCATTTGCCTGAGGTTTTAGCTTTGCGATTTCTGCCTGCTGCTGTTCCGGGGACACGTACTGTATCGCCTGGAAGGTTTTGGCATTGTTGATCGCGATGTCGAGCTGCTTAACGGCTTTTGCCCCCTGCTCGCCGTACGCAAACATAATTGTGCCAGAATCCAGCATTGCATCTGGAACCTCCCCATTTTGTAACTGCGCAAGGCTGTTGTTGTAAATGGGGTCAACCTGGTCACGTAGCACTTTACGCTGCTCATCAATCTGTGATTGGGCCATATTGTCGATTTTGTAAACAGAGACGGGATCGAGCCCGGTTTTATTTTTACGGTATCGGGCCAGCCACCCGCGAGTTTCAGCAGGTAATTGCCGAATAAAATCAGCCTCAGATATTTCGCCTTTACGTGGGTCCCCGGCTTTCGCGATCAGCTTGTCAACGTTACCCATACCCCAGTTATAGGCAGCACCCGCCAGCATTTCAGAGCCATATTTACCGTACAGTTGATTTGCGTAATCGCTCGCCAGCAGGGCATTTTGTTCTTCATCTGCCGGGTTATATTCAACTCCGCGCTTCGCCGCCAGCTCTTTGCCTGTATCTGGCATCAGCTGGTATTTTCCCTGCGCGCCGGCGGACGAAGTGATAATGCTGCCGTCAGCATTAAAATGCTTACCGCCGGATTCAACAATCCCGATGGCGCGCATATCCAGCGCACCGGTATCTTTCACGGGAAAATCGCCATTTAACCAGCCCTGTGGGTTTGTAACCGCGTAGTTCTGGGCTCGCTGGTCCATTGCTCGCAAATTGGCCTCAGAAACAGCCTGGTCTATTTGCTCCTGTGACCATCCCTGCGCCTGGCCATACAATGAAATTGAGTGCTGCCGGGCGCTGCGAATCAGTGCGGCAGCCTGCGGATCGTCAAACGCCCCCGCTTCCTGTTCAACAGACGATTTAACCGTCGCGTCGAGCTGCTGGCGCTGCGCCTGTTCAGTCTGGCTACGCTCAAAGCTGTTATAAGTGCTGGCTCGGCGGATCTGACCCGCTTTCCACTGCGCGTCAAAATACTGCAGCTGGCTCTGCGGTACGCGTTTACGGGCCTCTTCATAGTCGGAAGAGTCCTGTTTATCCATGTCCAGACCAACGCCGGAAGACTTGAACCCCTGCCGGGTTACCAACGCGCCGGTCTCCGGGTTTTCCCAGCGGTCACTGGATTTCGCATCAAGATCGGTAAGGATAGCCTGGGTTGCCGCCACATCCGCTTTATCCTGCGTGCGCTGTACCTCATCAGCAGTCTGACCTAAAGCCGCCCCCAGACCTGCGACTGCGTTACCTATTTGGCCGACATTACTGACCCCGATCCTGGTTGGATTCGCCTGCGGCGTAACATTGCCAAAATTACCCGTCGGTATTCTCACGATTTATCACTCCGCATAAAGTCCGTATTTGCCTTCTTTAGCCGTTTTCCACCCGGTGTATGATTTCCCGCCTGCACTCAGCAGAGAGCTACCCGCATTGATATAGCCAGATGTTGAAGCATTACGGCCACTGATTCGGTCAGCTGATGCCTGTGCATTCAGCCGTGCGCTCTGGTTAGAACCATTCAGAATGGTCTGATACGCATCCTGCTCCGCGTCTCCCACGATGCCGGACTGAATACGCAATGCGGTACCTTCTCCAGTGTCCACACCTGACGCAGCCAGCGCTGCATTTGCCTGTGCTGCCTGAGCCCTGCCCGCCTTACGGATACGATCAGCTTCTACACGTGCAGCGGCCTGCGCGGCTTCTGCATCGGCTTCCGCCTGCGCTGCCTGATAGTTGGACATTTTCTTTTGTTGCTGCCCGCTATACACCGCGCCACCGGCGGCAAGCACGGATGCGCCAATAGCCGCAATTTCCACGCCAGTACACATTTTTAAACCTCCATTGAATACAGCAGGCCGGAACGTTTCAGACCAAGACGGGAATACATTTCGCCGGTGCGTTCTTCATGTACGCCCGTAGTTATACCCATGTTTATGAGCGCGGCGCCGTGTTCTTTCGCCCAGGTGATAAAAGCTTTAGCGAGACGCGGGCCCGCAGTGCCGCCGCGATGCTCCGGAGCGACAAAGAGCCCATACTCAAAGGCCATCAGCTGGTGACTGAACCACTGCTCAGCAACGCCACCCGCCATCCAGCCGATGACTACCCCCTCTTTTTCGGCCACCAGCACACACCCTGCGGGCGACGCGATAACGCTTCGGGCAAGCTCTGCACACTTTTCTTCATCGAATGGTGAGTTTTGCGAGTACCGGGATTCGATATACATCCGCGCGCCCAGTTCGATCAGCGCCGGGATATCCCCGGCTGTTGCGTTACGTACCATGTCAGCCCCCGTTACTGGTGAATGTGAAAATAATTGCAAGAAGATGGAATGGCAGCGGCTGGCGCTGCTGAATAAGCAGGGTGTCTTCCCCGCGCTCCCAGCCGAGTTTTCCCCAATAGTGATCCCCGGTGAAAAGTGGTGCGGGCTGGTTAAGGATTTTTGGACCGAACCGACTGAACGGAATGACCTGGCCGTTGCACTCTGCGCCAGTAGTTTCGAGAAAACGCATCGTCACTTCGCTGGTGCGTTTTCTCGCGTTCTGGGTGGTACCTTCGGTAGTGGAAACCTCCGGCGATAGCGTTTCGATCGTGCTTTCGAAGTGCAGGCCGATCTCAACGCTTTTAGCCTTACGTGACAGGGTGATTTGACCAGAGGAAACGGTGTACTGCGGCATAACTGCACCATCGGCCACCACATCAACCGTCTGCCCCTCAAGATGCGAAAGCCCAGACCATGTCGTAGCACCATCGCCGCCGCTGGACCCTGTAATGGCTGAATCCGTATAGAGTTTGCTGTCGAACACCTCGACATAACGCACGGTCTGGCCGTTTATCTCGCGACGGACGATCGCATAAACCACATCGTCAGCTTCCGATGGGATGGTCGCCAGCGACTCAAACGCGCCATCTGTGACCTGTCGTGACCATGCAATTACATCCTGACCACGATCAATAGCCATCGTGACCGCAGCGCCATCAGCCCGGACCATCCAGATAAACGCATCCGGCTGCTGCTGGTATGCCATATCCAGCACACCGCCAGCGGTGATGTGCTCGGCCAGCACCGTCATATCGTTGGCGGAATAGGAAACAAAGCTGTCCGGGTCGTACGCTACCGCGTAGAGTTTCCGGCCAGCGCGCTGCACAAACATGATTTCGGTACCAACGCGCACCGGGCGGATACCGTTGCAGCCGTACGGGCTCGGGTTTTTCACCGATATATTGGTCGGTGTAATAGCTGCATCGTTGCCGGAGGTGATCGTAAACTCGCCGCCGTATGTCAGCGCAATCAGGGTATTCATCTGTGCCAGATGCACAATCGGGTTGAGCTGGTCAGAAGACAGCGTGAAGCTGATCGCGTCATCGTCCTCGGTACCAATCTCGAAGGAGAGATAAACACCTGTCTCACTCCACCAGATTGTTTGCGGGTATTTTGGCGAACCAGCCAGTACAAGCCGCTGCTGGTATAGCGTCACCGCACCGGGGTATCCAAATTCATCAGTCCAGACAGTGTCCTCACGCGTCCATGAACCCGGTGATGCTGCCTGCGTGGCGGTTAAGTCGCTGCGGATAGTACCAACGGCAACCTGCGCGCTGGTGATGCTTTTAATAAGTACCAGACCACCATTAAGGCGAACATATGAGCCCACGTCCTGCGCAACCCAACCAGCTCCCGTAAACGGAGGCGTTGAGTTGGTTCCCGGATCGGCATCGCTCAGGGTTAGCGTAATTTCAGAGCCAACGAACTCTTTGACGGATGGCTTACACCATTTCTGTGGTGTATCGCGTACCTCGTCGAATGGCTCAACGACGAATGGCGCTGGCTCAAGCACCCAGTCGGTTTGGCCGCGTCGCTGGAGGCGATGAGGCTTCACAGACTGATGAACCAGAAACATGGTGTCAGCACCCTGGACATAGTTAACGGCAGACAACATATCGGCAGTGTATGGGCTGGCGATTTCATAAGGCGTATTGTCGCCGTTAACCAGCTGCTTACCGTTCTGATAAATACGCATGTAGCCGTCGCCGAACTCCAGCATGTAAGCCTGTGATCGGTTGAACACGTAGGGAATAAGACGTGATTTTTTATCGCCGTGTTTGGTAGCCGCTGCAAAGCGTGTCCCCGGTCTGCGGACAACTCCGCCCTGCACAACCACAACCGCGTTTTCGATAATCTTCGCGCCGTTGGCGTAACGGGCAATATCAACGCGCCCCATCAGACGAGGGGAAACTTCGCCAGCTGTAAAATTGGTTTTTATGAGGTTCGCGCGCATATCAGAACCTCGACTCATAAGTTGGATAGCCGCCCAGCTCTTCCGGCGGATCTTCCTGCCCGTCGATAGCTTTTGCCTGTTTCAGCAGAAATGAAGCCTCCTGCGCCAGGCTATCGCGCAGGCTGGTGGACCCGGTCACTGCATACGCCAGCTTGGACTGCATCGTCATTTCAGCAACATCCACCAGCGCGGCGTCCCATGTGGACTCGTCCTCATTACGGAAAATATAACGCAGGCGAATCACATCGACGTTAGCCAGCAGCCGGCTTCCCTCAATCCGGTAATCAATATCGTCACGTGGTTCGCCAACAGAGAGAACGCGAATCAGGTCGCCAGGCAAAGAAAACTGATAACCATACCCGAAGACAGGCGCGGCGCTGACAGGTGAGAGCACAACGCGTTTTATCGCGCAGTTCCACGGGTGAGCACGGAGTAATTTATTGCGGACAGTAGGGTAAAGGTTGGCGCAAAGACGGGCATGATCCGTGTCTTCGTCGAAATCATTTATCGGATGAGCACCCAGCGCCAGAAGTGCGTTTGAGCAGATCGATACACTCGAAGTCATGGCAGAACCTCAGATGAAAAAAGGCCGGGGGTATACCCCGGCAAACACACCAGCGGCTTAAACAACAAAATCGATGGCGACGACTTTTTTCTCGTTGGCGCGGCCAGCACCATAAGACGCATCAACAGAGATCTGAATGGTGTTGTTTTTATCGCGACGTGGTCCGATATCGACGTTGTACTCTTCACCGGTACCGAAATGCACAGCGGATTTACACCATGCGACGGCGGTTTTGGTGGTCACGGCCGGATCGCCTGCGGTCGCAGAATCCAGTTTTTCGTAAGCCAGCCACTTAAAGCCGAGCCAGTTACCAGACACTGCGCCTTCCTGCAGCATTTTCACCGCCATGAAGTCGGCAGAAGTCAGCGTGGTATCGCTGAGGATCTGCGTCAGCATGTCGGCGTTGTAGGTGATATACAGCTCTTCACCGTTCTGTTCGTCGCACTCGTTGCGGCGGAACATCGCTTTCGCGGCGATCAACTTGGCTTTGGTCATACCCGTACCGCCAGCAACGATTTTTTGCGATGCTGGCAGCGCCACCGGTGCGTATGCGCCACCGCTGGACGTTTTACGCAGCACGGTATCGAGAAGCGCGCGATAAATAACGTCGTCTTTTTTGCGGTTGGAAGCTGCAAGGGTGAGCTGCAGATATGGACCCTGCGGGTCGGCCAGCAGTTTACGCAGGTCACGCTTTTCAACTGGCACGAATACACCGTAGTCCGCCATCAACGCGTTACGGGTGCCGGCTTCTGGCAGGTCCCATACGGTGTCACCGAAACGCGTGGTGATCTGCGTCATTTCGATGGTGCCCATATCGTTGATGGTGAACGCCTCGCCGGTGATCATCCCACGGTCATTTACCGCAGCCTGCAGGCGGGAATCCTTCTGCTGCGCGGCGATTTCGAAAGAATCATGAAACTGCGTGATAAACGCAGCGGTGATCATGTTCTTATTGGCATCAAATGACATAACAATCACTCCAGAAAATATCGCCTGCTGGGTTGTCGGTTGCCCGGCCCGATTAACACAATGCGCGTGGCGCTTACGCACTGCGGGAAAATTCAGTTATCCGGCGTCCCCGCCGGGCTGGTTGTGGGGAGATTGTTAGCGAGGTGTACGGTCGGAATCCCGACCAAATGAAAAAAGCCAGCGGGTTAGGCTGGCTTTTAATACTGCAAATGTGACATGTCACGCTACGGTTTGATCGCCGTAACGCTTCTGGTAATACGCTTTGACCTTCGCAGATACGCGTTCGTGGTCGGCGTGTTTTGGATCCATGTACGCCGGGGATTTCATCAGGTCGCGAATGGTTTGCTGCTCTTCGAGGTTCACATCGCCACCCGCCGGCGCATCTTCCTGCATTTCAGCACCGACTTTAGCCAGCATGCGGATAACCATCGGGTTATTGCCGATCTCGTCAATTCGGCCTTTGTCGGCGTCGTCCGCCAGGGAGTTGAACGCGCGGAAAGCCAGGCCGATGTTTTTGTTAAACTCCGCGTCGGTTTTCCACACCTCGCGCAGCTGAGTGCTGGCTGCTTCAGAATCCAGCGCGGCAGCACCGCCCACCAGCTCAGGAGCGCGCTGCGCGTATTCACCCAGGATGAAACTCATCTGATCGTTGGTGATGCCTTTGGCGTGCGCAGTTTTCATGAAGCCCTGCATACGCGGATCGGCTTTGAATTCTTCCCAGTTGAATCCCTCGACCTCTACCTTAGGCGCATACTCATCTGCCGTTTTCGGCGGCGCGTCGCCGCTCCCCATGCGTTTTTCAAGGTGAGTGTAATTTTCCGCCAGTTTGCGGGCAGAGCTTTCAATACTGAGTTTTCCGTCTTCGCCCATAACGCGGAATTTCTCAGGTAGCCAGTCATTAGCACCCGGTTCGCCCGCGCCGGTGCTGAGCAGAGAATTGCCAGAAGGTTCGCCAGCACCCGGATTATTGCCGCCATCTTCACCACCTCCGTTACCGCCGCCTGGCTGTTCTGAGCCCTGCTCAGCGTTCATGAATAAGTGTTTAAGCTTCCACATCGTCTTCTACTCCATCGGCCTTGTTGATTTCGCGCAGGATGTAATCCAGTACGGATCGCTGCCCTGCCCTGTAACACGTTTCGCGGTCGCCCTCGGTACCGCCGGGGACATACGCAGCGCGCCCGAAACGGCGCGTTAACTCTTCCAGCACCTGAGAGCCGCCGGGCATTTCTTCAAAAATGCGCTTAAAGTCCTGAGGTGTGGCCTGTTTCATTCTCATTGGTTACCTGCCAGTCGTTGCCCGATTGCCGCGCCAGCGGTCTGCCCTGCGGCTCCAGCCGCCTCGGTGCCAGCCTGCATCATGAGCTGCTGCTGAGCGGCCTGCTGTTGTGCTTTCTGGCGCTGGTCTCGGAGGTCCGCCACAGCATCGGAAGAGCGAATTACTTTTGCCGGAACCCCCAGCGCATCGGCCACAACGCGCGTGGCTTCGTCGGTATCGATGAGGTCAACAACGTCCTGGCTGATACCAGCAAGGTTTGCCACGTTCGCGCCGAGGCGTTCGATTGCCGTCACGTCTTCCAGCTTCTGGGCGCGTGCCAGAGGTGAGATGTAACGCACATTGAAATTGGCGTTCTGCAGGCTCTCCGGCGGCGGGGAGAAGATGCCAGCGCGGAAAGCAATGCCAAAGCAGCGCACCACCAGCAGCTGGAGATATTCCGCCTGGAAGCGGCCATACACCGGGCCGAGCAGCTGGCGAATCAGTGCAACGCGCACATGCACTTCGGTAGCGGTCATGGCTGGGGCGCGCTCTGGGGGGGGCGGGGAACGAAACC
>OAVW01000692.1_pt1 | contig 10003 bp, 4 predicted proteins | sample 1495321 | NCBI WGS metagenome assembly OAVW01 (sample SAMEA2580108, study PRJEB22360) | human gut metagenome | biome: human gut; feature: human-associated habitat; material: faeces | place: Denmark | collected 2008/2010 | reverse complement strand
GACCTAACATCGTTACCCCTTGTAACTCTTTTTCAGATCTGCCGGATGCCATAAGGAACCTCTTTCTATAAAATATAAATTCTGCGAAATCATTCGATATAAATAAATTATATCATACGTAGTGCTAAAAAAGTCTTGATGTAAAATAGGATTAAATAGAAAGTTACAACTAACATAACTACAACATTCGTTTATACTGCAAATGACTAAATAAAAAAAGGACGCTATAGTCTTAAATCATTCAGTAATTAAAGCTACTGAATATTAGACTATAACGTCCTATCAGATTTAAATAATCATAACCTTAAAATTAATTCAAATATAATCATTTTTTTAAAAGTTTATATATAAAATACCATCCCAACATAAATACTCCACTAATAATATAAGCACTACCATAAAAGTATATCCAAAACTCGTCACTAGTAACCTCAGGATCCATAACAAACATAAATGTAATGCCTCCTAGAAAAAAAATCATTCCAACCCAAAAGATTAAATTAAATATTTTTAAAAACATTTTCACCTCAACAATATGCTAACGCTTATCAAGCGCTTCTCGTTCTTTTTTTCTATCTTCATTTTCTTCAACATTTATTCCTATAGAACCACCGACAACCTTTGCTAGACCAACTTTTAATTTTAGTTTACGTTTTTTTCTGTCTCCGTAAGCTTCTAAATGACCGCCCAAAGCCCCTGCGTAACCTTCTGCCTCAAGAGATACTTGCATGGCTCCCAATTTTAATGGAACACTCTTAGCTTCAACAGCACCAGCATAAATCATTCCTCCAGCTTCTACACCCACCTTATCACTTGTAATACTAACCTCGGCTTTACCTTGAACCCCTCCCAAATGTCCATCTACAGATTCCAATAAACGATTTTCATGTTCAAAACGTAAACCTATATCAACTGCATTGCCCTGTATCTTCCCCAATGTAGCTGTCCCCAGCCCCAATGTAGCAACTCCAGAAGGCCCGCCAACATCAGGGCCACTCCGTTCCCACGCATTCGCACGCCTAACAAGATATGTCTCTGTACCATAAATCTTATCCACTGCATAGGCGTTTTTTTGAGAAGGCATTATTGCTCCATCATTAATTCTTTTGAGCTTATATTCATTAATTGATTTCAATCTAAGTCTATCATATACCTTCGCTAGCTCAGGTATACTAGATACAGCATCAGGATTCAGCCCCTTCTTATAATCTTTTCAGATTCACTAAGCTTTTTTCGTTCAATAATAGGATAGTATGGAGCAATAGAAATCATTAATTTACCTTTCCCCATAATATCATTATTACCAAAAAACTCTTTATTATAATAACCTAAATCATTCAATAACTTCTTATAAGCCTTCTGATAGGCTAATTGTTTCAATGGATTATGAAAATCAATCTGATTTTTAAAAATAGATTCACTTAAGGCCTTTAGCTTTTTAATCATCTGCGCTTTTTGTGCCAAGCTTATATTCTGCCACTTCTTATCTACTAAGGCTTTCTCTTCATCATCTAAAGCCTCATTATACTCTTTTAAATACTGTTTAATCTGTATATGTGTTAAATAATTATTCTCTGTGGCACTACTTGCAATTCCACTACCAGCATTACTTCCTACAAAGGATTTTTCCAAAACCAAACTAGCAATTTTATATACATCAGAATTATCAACATACTCACCATTAGCGTCTATTGTAGTATTAGCGTGTTTAGCTAATTCTTTAGAAATAGCGCCTACCATCACCTCATTAGCACTAGCAGTTGCAAAACCTTCTAAACTAGAACCACCAGCCATATTAGAGACTACTGCACCAAAGCCACCATGTAAGGCAACTTTATAAATACCGCCATCTTTCCATTTATCAGATTCTTTTTGGTATCGTTTTTTTAGAGCTTCATCAGAAGCGTTAGCAGCTTTTTCCTCATACTTCTGAGCTTGTTTCATTGCAATATCTCCAATTAATTTAAAGCCTTCATCAGATACAGCATTGACGTATTCCATACGTTCTTTTACATCAGCCTTATCAAATATGGGTTTAATACTATTGAGTGCATGTTCAGTATCTCTGTTAATAACAGTAAGAGGGTTACGCTCTACTTCTACTAATATAGCATCACTAATAGCAGATTTAGTAGTTGATTTGGTCTCATCTGATACTGGAATAGAAACTACCGGAGATAGCCCTAATGGGTTGATTTTACCGAGAATACCTTTTGCTGTCAATCCAGATGTATTCATGGCTATACCAGATTTTTTAGCCTTATAAGAAGCTTCATTATGAATGTCTTCCATAACTAGAGATTTTGTAGAAATCTTATTTTTTTCAGGTGTAGCCTTACTAGTTATAGTGGCTCCTTTTAATGTTGTCGTATCGCCAACAACAATATTTACGCCATCACTACCAGCATGAATACCAGATTGTTCTGTAACACTCTTATAAGTACTATCAATATTGCCTTTTACATTAGCACCATTAATCATAGGTTGAGATATAAAGTTTGCACCAGATATAGATATCCCCTTGTTCTTGGATGTTTCATGATAGATCTGACTGTCTTGCAAACTTTTTACACTTAGATTATTACCTACATTCGCCGCTACACCTTTCCCAGAAATAGTAGAACCGATAAGGTTCGTATCATTTCCACTTGTAATAAATACGTTGTTTGAACCTACAACATGTGTACCAGTATGAGTAGTAGTATCTTCTACCCCATTCTCTGTCCCTTTATAAGCAGAAGCTGACCAACCTACAAGTCCACCAGTTCTCATACCAATATTAGCAGAAACATTCCAGCCACTAGACTTACTATTTGTTTCAACACGTTGCGTATTTGAACCGGCCTCCAAATTAATATTATTTGAAGCAGTTAGTTGTACGTTCTTACCTTTAATTTGTTCACCAATTGCTGTAATATTACCTTTAATTGAATCTGCACTATTAGCATGAAGTAAAATAGTTCCATCAGAATCAATAGCACCACTAGAATATGTATAGCGTTCTAATTTCGATTCAGCTACACTTTTACTTGAGCCAATGCCAACTTGTATATTAACAGCTCTATCTACTGCTCTATCAGTGGCTTTATCAACAATTCCTTTATTCTCTTCTAAAGTAGTTCGTTTTTTCAATAAAAGCTCTTGTTTAGCCTTAAGCTCTGCTAACTTAGTTGAGTCAGTTTCTGGTGTATTGACTATATCAGCATTGACACGTTCCAATTGTGAATTAATAGCTCTCATTTGACCATTATAACTTCTATCAACAATTTGCTTTGCTTCGCCAACAGCAGAGAGTAATCGATCTATAGACTGTTTACCTTCTAATGATTTAAAATGATTATTTTTTCTATTAGATGCACTATGTTGTTTTTTGACAGCACTATCTAATTTTTCAACAACACTGCCACCTAAACTTACCGTTAAACCAGAAGACTTTCGCTCATGACGCTCCTCTTGTTTATACACGTCATCTTTACCATCTAATAGAATATCTTGACCTACAATGGTAACACCATCTTTGCCTACCGCATTTGTCGTAGTCAAATGAACTGTATCACCAGCTTGTACAGTAACCTTACCATCAGTAGATCCTAAAGTAGTGGCTTTATGAGTAGTTTCATCGATATAATAGTTATCTTTAGATTGTTTTTTACCAATCATGATACCCATACCAGCACCCATAATACCAGATTTTTTTACATCTTTAGAGGCCGTACTTAGTGTATGCTCTGATGCGGCATCAGTTACTACATTATGACCTGCTAATACGGATGTTTCAGCAGTACTCACCACATTAGAGGATGTAAGAGTCACATCGTTATTAGCACCAACAATTACAGTATGTCCACTAACTGTACTCATTAATGCATTTTTAGATTCATCATTCGTTTTGATTTTAGTTTCTTTTTTATTAAGAAGACCTTTTTCTTTATATTTTAACGCAAATGCATCCTTAGATTCACTGTATCCATTTTCAATGGATACGTCATGTTCACCAATTACTTTTACCGCCCCAGAATCACTGCTAACAGTCAAATTACGAGCCTTAATATCATTTTTGGCGCCAATAGATACATTTCCACCAGCCTCTATTGTCGTTCCTAGTTCAGTTTGACGATAGGTTCGTAAATAATTATCCCCATCTTGAGTCATATCTTTTTTAGCAGTAAGAATATCTGTAGTACTATTAATATCATGTCCAGCGGTAATAGTGATAGCCCCTTCTTTACCTAATGCTTCAATAGTTGCACCACCTAGGTTTACGTCATTGCCAGCAGATACGATCATAACGCCTGTATCACCGCTTATAGCAATACCCGCCGTTTTATGTAAAACATCTTGGTTTGTTAAATGCTCAATAGAATTGTTAAAAGTGATATTCTCTTTTGCTTGTAATCCTACAGCATCACGACCAACAATTTGACCTTGTTGGTAAATAGTTGTATCCGATTGCAAACCAACTTTGTCTGCATTAATATGACCGTTATTAATAATATCTTGATTAGATGCGAGAACTACTGTTTTACCCTGAATAACACCTTCATTATGAATACGTTTCTTTGCATTCATAACCAATGTATTAGCACTTATTAGTGTTCCATCAGTATGTAACTGTAAACCATTGCTTTGTTTAAGGTATACCTTAGGATAGATCACCTCAACAGGTTTTCCCTCTACCATAACAATATCTTTTACAAGCCAGACCATATCACTAGTTAAACTAGCTGCTTGTTCTGCTGTCAGTGCTACACCTGGAGCAATACCGTGTTGTTTAGCATAGACAATACCGGCATCCATGAGCGCTTTAAATTGACTTTCGTCATCTGTATACCCATCAAGGAATCTATACCCTGTTCCAAATACAATCTGCTGTCTAACCAAGGTCTGCTCATACAAACCATCACCTAGTCGTTTTTCGATATTTTCAGGCTTTGTTTTCATCTCTCGATACATATAATCGGAAGATAAAAAGGCTTTTTTATTCGTAAATTGCGGATCTGTTTCAACTACATAGTTAGCAGTGCTTTCAGGATGTATTCTATACAAAGATTCTGTAGGCAATGCCAAAATATTAGTTCCTGCAGTTGGTTTAGATGCATCATTGCTGCTATCTTGTGCAAATGGATTTAAGAAGTCTTGCACCTCTTTACGGTGATTATCCCCTACCTCACCTTTTGCCTTACCATTTTTGTCTTCTTTCTTAGCCACCCCAAGTGATATTGGATTTTCTTTATTTACTTGTGGAGTCATAAATACTTGACCCTTATAACCTCTTCGTCTAGATTTATGTGGCCATCTTCTTTTATAGGTATATGAAGCTTCTGTAGTACCAAATGTATTAGTCACTTCTTGATTTTCTTTTGCTACTTGATCAATAGCACCCGTAGTAGTTAATGTACCACCTACAACCATTTGACTATTTTCATTAGTACCATTTCCCGTGAATGACAGATCCCCACCAAAGCGCACAACACCTGGCGTACTATTTTTCACCTCTTCTTTAGAGGTCATTGTTTTATTTCGAATAATAGTATAATTGTCTATTTTTTCATTAGCTACTCCGGAAATTTTTTGGTTATGTAATTCAGCCTTTGCATTATGAGCTTTAATTTTTTCATTTAATGAAGCTAAAATTGGCTTATATTGTGCATCCCACGCTTCTTGTTCAGGACCTGACGTTAGTGGGCGCTCTGTTGTCATAGATGTAATGCCAAACTCTTTAAAAATAGGATCATCATAAGCGTACGAAGGTACTTGTGTACCAATATATTCTGCTGGAATTAACTCTTCACCTGCCGCTTGCTCTTCTGGCGTAATTTGTTCTACCGTAACATATTCTGCAGCCTCATATATTGGCATTGGGGATTTTCCGTAACTATGGAGTGCGCCATAGCCACTATTTAAAGAAGTAAATTCAGACTTTTTAAAAACTTGACCATGCTCACTATGATTTTTATCTGTAATCAGGATTTGATCTTCTTGCTCTGTCAGCATAGCGTCATTACTTGCACCAGAAAGACCTTTTTCAATTTCAGGGCTAACACGTTTTGCTGTAAAGGAAGAGTTCTTATTTTGGTAGTCTTTACTTCGGATGACACCTTTTCCAATTCCCTCAATAGTACCACCGATATTGTGCAAAGTGTCTCGACCATCCAATGTCATAGTGCCACCACTATACACAAGAGACTTCTCTCTATTCAAGATAGAATCCGCCTCAATAGTTACATCATCTCGACCTGCAACAGTACTCCCTTTATGAGCAGATAATTCCTCTTGTACTAACTTAACAATCTTAAGCTTTTCATCATATACTTGGGATAGTTCTTTGATTCGGTTCAAATATTCATCTTGTTCAGTTTTTGATGTAAAAGCTGTAGTATCTATAGCATAAGCTGCTTCAAGCTTATCCTCTGCTGCTTTCATATCTGCCATAGCAGCATCTAATTTAGATTCTAACGCCACATTCTTACGATTTTCCAGTACCTCAGTTTGTATCGCTACTTTTCCACCATAAATGCGACCATTCTCTATATTATGTACTTCTTTACTATTAATTCTAGTAGTACCACCAGATACAATCACTGCGTCAGTATTACGAATAGTACCTGCCTCAACAGACAAGGAGCCATTACCTGTCACAGCGCCTTGAGTATTGGCACCAGCTGCCATTGTATTTTTGTTAGTTAAAGTTTCTTCTACCTTAATATGTCCATTTTTAACGGATGTAATATTCCCTGCATTAATTAACTCTTTTGTTTCTAAATCCAAGTTTCCACCTGAAGCAATTGTCTTTATATTCTGTATAGAATTTGCTTTAGCCACGAGACTTGTATCGGATTGAAGCGTACCATTAACAGATAGATGACCATTAGCATCTACTGAAACAGACTGAGACCCTGCAACTACACCATTAAGATTAACACCTACACCAGCTTCAGTGCCAACCATAGTAATATGATTAGCATACATCCCACCTACTGCAGCCACATCTAATCCAATCATTGGTTTTGTTTCAATAGTTGAAGACTCTAAAGCTGTAGCCTTTAAGTTGTTAGCATCAATGTGATTTTGTCCGGTACGAGTATTAAGTTTGTTTGCCCAAACCCCTGCATTTACATTAATAGTTCTTGCCAAGATAGATACAGAATCTGCACCTTTTCCATCAAGACCTTTGCCTTCAATAGCAACTTTCCCTTGTTCTACGCGGTAATTTTGTAAATTTCCAGCACCATTTAATTCTGCTCTACCTGTAGTTAACACAGCATGATCTGCATTAAGGAACCCACCACCATTAACTGTAATGCCGTTAGGATTTGCGACCACAACTGAAGCTCTTTGCCCCGCCACTTCTAAATAACCATTCATAGATGTCGGTGTACCTGATGTAACTTGGTTTACGATAACCTTTGCAGTACCATTCACCATGTTACTATTACCTTGTACATAACCAGCAAGTTCTGTTTTACTCGTTACATATGAGTTATTTAAAATAGCCCCTTGTTTCTCTACATTAAATTGCTCATATTTATTCATAGAGACGCCCTTATTAGTGGGTGCCGTAATATTAATTAAAGGTATCTGATTAGCAGTTTCCTGAACTAATGGTCGTTCAGTAATAACAGCATTATTATCTGGCATAATTGGCGAAGCCAGTACCATCGATTGAGATGCTACAAACACCCCAAAACTTAGCCAGGATACAATCTTACGCCCTAGTGTACGTCGTTCTTGATTCGTTTTACACATATAACTCTACAATTATATAAATAATAGTTCAACACTTATTAAGTCTTAATTATATTTAGATTAGAATCTATATCCTACGGTAAAACCGCTATAAAACTTCTTCGTATGATATCCTTGTGGCTTATATAAAGGTGTGCTGATAAATGCATCAAATAATAAACCTGATGCATAATTACCTCTTATACCGATTGCAGTACCTGCAATGGCTTTACCTACCAATTTTTCTGCACTTTTACCATATACCGCGCCTACATCTAAACCAAGATATACTTCTGTATTAAGATGAGGAATAACAGAGGCTACCTCATTACGTAAATACCACCCACTATCACCCATAAGTGTATATTCACCATCAAAACCATAGACACTATACCGATTACCAATATTTATAGTGTCTACACTATATACCCTTTTACCGCCTTGTACCCATTGTCCATGAAATGAAGATGTAAAGGATGCAGGACGATGGCCCATAACAAATGGCTTACGATAATCGACATCAGCAAGCCACATATGATATCTAGATGTAGGCCCCCCCATTGCAACAGATGCTGTATGTTCGGGCTGTGCACCAAATGCACCAATGCCCCATTGAAATCCTAAACGAGAATACAAGGTAGCATTACCAATATATTTACGATTAGAAACACCAAACTCCATTGAGGTAGTACGTAATGCTTGCACCGGAATTTCCGTATCATTAACAAAGCGATGATTATGACGTGTACTGATAGAAATATCAAATGCACGTTTCTCACGCTGTGTACGAGACCAAACATGATTCCATTTTGCCTTTATAGTAGTTGACTTACCACTATATGTGAAGTCATATGGATTGGACTGTATCATTTGATGATATCGTGATTTAGAAAAACTAAAACTAAAGGTATCCTTTCCATGAGGTATAATATAATTAAGACTGGCTGCACGAGTTCCTTTTATACTACCTGATCCACTAAGATCACCTGATAATGACATAGTAAATGTATCATTAGCTCTAAAAACTTGATCAAAAGAGGTAGTAAAGCTACCTTGATATATCCCGGTTGATTCCAGACCACTATTATCAATACTAATCGATCCATATACTGGCTTTTCTTGTTTGATTGATAGCTCAATAACAGATGTACCTATAGCTTTACCTGGGAGTAACTTCATTGTCACGGATTGAGATGATACACGTTTCATCTGCTCAAGACCTTGTTCAATATCACGGATATTAAGTATATCTCCAGGTCGTACAACTAAGGCAGTTCGCCAAGGTCCATGAGCCGAAGACTCACTATAACGGATATCTTCCACTCGACCAGGTATAACCATCAATTGTAATATTCCATCATTTAAATTTTGTTCTGGAATATAGACTTGAGATGTTACAAACCCCTTATCCAACAATTTACGTTGAAAGGCATTACGAATATTAGTAATATCTGATACAGTTACATTTTTTTGCTCATACTTGTGGGTAAGCTTATTTAGAAAAGATAATTCTTTAGGCATACCATCTAACTGTATTTGTTTAATATAAAAAGACGCACCATTCTGATCAGAAGGTACGTCTATAAGTGCCGGCTCACTAGCAACAGTCTCTACACGCTCTTCATCTAAGCGTAAGCTACGTTCTCGTTGAGTATCCCGGTCTTGTTGTAATTGCTCTTGTTGAGCTATAGGTATAATTGGATCAGTAGCCTGAACCATTAAAGGCATAGATAGACTATATATACCTAAACTCAGAAGAACTAAGTGTTTTTTATTCACGAAACTCTCCTATAAACATACTCAAATAGCACCAATCATGATAAGTTCATGAAATACGTATCATCAGAATAGCATAATTAAAGTTTTGTTGTAAAGTATAAATACATTTCTTCTTTTTAGTTTTATAAAATTAAAATTCATAATATAATATTCATATATCCATGTTATAGTACCCATTATGATTTATCGTTACGTTTTATACACAATGGAGGTTACCATGAAATTAAAACAACTGATTTTGTCCGGTATAGCCGTTGGAGCGCTAGCTTTCACAAGCGGAATGGTGCAACCTGCCCAGGCAGCAATCGGAACGGAGACAGCTACAACGACACAGAGTTTAAAAAGACCTACATCAGTAACGACACAGCATTATATCAATGTAGATGGCATATTATTAGAGCCCATAGATAATAAACCAAATGTTATCTATGTTGACGGACAACCACTCGTAGCGTTACGTCAAGTATCAGAAGCATTAGGTTATAAAGTATCTTGGGAT
>OAVW01000688.1_pt1 | contig 10010 bp, 6 predicted proteins | sample 1495321 | NCBI WGS metagenome assembly OAVW01 (sample SAMEA2580108, study PRJEB22360) | human gut metagenome | biome: human gut; feature: human-associated habitat; material: faeces | place: Denmark | collected 2008/2010 | reverse complement strand
GTCACTTTGCCGTCACGCTTCATGGTCGGCGCAGAAAGTTTCACATCAGAGACGGTGAAAGTGGTATAGCTCAGACCATAGCCGAACGGATAAAGCGCCCCGTTAGCTTCATCAAAATAACGCGAAGTGTATTTGTTCGGCTTGTCGGCATTATACGGGCGACCGGTATTCAGATGGCTGTAGTACACCGGGATCTGCCCGACAGAACGCGGGAAGGACATCGGCAGCTTGCCGGACGGGTTATAATCGCCAAACAATACATCGGCAATTGCATTACCGCCTTCAGTCCCCGCAAACCAGGTTTCCAGAATCGCATCAGCCTGCTGATCTTCTTTCACCAGCGCCAGCGGACGTCCGTTCATCAGCACCAGCACCAGTGGTTTACCGGTGGCTTTCAGCGCCGCAATCAAGTCACGTTGGCTTTGCGGAATAGTGATATCGGTACGACTGGAAGCTTCGTGCGCCATCCCCTGAGCTTCACCGACCACAGCCACCACCACATCAGATTGTTTCGCGGTTTGCACTGCTTCATCAATCATCTCTTGCGGCGAACGCGGATCAACTTTGACCGCCTCTTCATACTGATTCAGGAAATCGATAATGCCTTTGTCACTGGTAACGTTCGCCCCTTTGGCATACAGCACTTTACCGTTTTCACCGACGGCGTTTTTAATCCCTGTTAGCACAGTAACAGATTGATCGGCAACACCGGCTGCGGACCAGCTGCCCATCACGTCACGTTTGCTGTCCGCCAATGGCCCAACCACCGCAATGGTGGCTGATTTTTTCAGCGGTAACGTTTCGAGACGGTTTTTCAGCAACACCAGGCTTTCGCGTGCCACTTCACGCGCTTCTTTGCGGTGCAGGCGGCTTTCGGCATTGGTATCCACCGGGTCAGACTCTTTCGGACCGAGATGGCTGTACGGGTCGTTAAACAACCCCATATCATATTTAACGTTCAGTACATGACGGGCAGCGTCATCCAGCTCTTCCATCGTCACTTTGCCGGATTTGATCAACCCAGGCAGATACTTCGAGTAATACTCGTCGCTCATACTCATGTTGATGCCGGATTTCAGCGCCACGCGCACCGCATCTTCCGGGTCTGCCGCTGTGCCATGTTTAATCAGCTCTTTGATTGCGCCGTGATCGGAAACGGTGATGCCTTTAAAGCCCCACTGGTCGCGCAGAACATCTTTCAGCAGCCAGGAGTCGGAGGTGGCTGGCGTGCCGTTCAGCGAGTTCAGCGCCACCATCACCGCGCCGCTGCCTGCGTCCAGCCCCGCTTTGTACGGCGGCATATAATCATTAAACAGGCGCTGCGGACTCATATCGACGGTGTTGTACTCTTTACCGCCTTCTACCGCGCCGTATGCGGCAAAGTGTTTGACGCTGGTCATCACCGAGTAGCGATCCGCCGGGCTTTTACCCTGCATCGCTTCCACCATGGTTTTGCCCATTATTGAGGTGAGATACGTATCTTCGCCAAAACCTTCGGAAGCACGTCCCCAGCGCGGATCGCGCGAAACATCGACCATCGGTGCCCAGGTCATATTCAGGCCATCATCTGCCGCTTCATAAGCAGAGACACGCCCGACTGTTTTCACCGCATCGAGGTTAAAAGACGAGGCCAGACCGAGGCTAATCGGGAACACCGTGCGCTGACCGTGCAGCACGTCGTAAGCAAAGAAAAGAGGAATTTTCAGGCGGCTTAATTCCATCACCTGATCCTGCATGGCGCGGATATCCTGACGGGTTACAGTGTTGAAAATCGCCCCAACCTGACCGTCTTTGATCATCTCGCGGATCGCCTCTTTCGGATTATCCGGGCCGACGCTGATTAAACGCAGCTGACCAATTTTCTCATCAACTGTCATTTTCTTAAGCAGTTCGGTGACGAACGCATCCCGCGCTTCGGGCGTTAATGGATGGTTGCCGAATAAATCATCCGCCAGTGCTGGCTGCAGGGCCAGACTCACCGCGATTCCTACTGAACATAGCCATTTCATATGGATTTTTCTTCCTCTGTTGCCCGACGAGGCAGCGAAAATGGTGCAAAAACCGTAGTTTGCCATAAGCATGATAGAGAGAGAAAAAGAATGCTCAGTTTATTGTCTGAATTTTCAAAATATTCACTCGCTGAATTGTCATACAAGGCGCTATTCTAGTTTGTGATATTTTTTCGCCACCACAAGGAGTGGAAAATGTCTTCCATGACAACAACTGATAATAAAGCCTTTTTGAATGAACTTGCCCGTCTGGTCGGTCATTCACACCTGCTCACCGATCCCGCCAAAACGGCCCGCTATCGCAAGGGCTTCCGTTCTGGTCAGGGCGACGCGCTTGCTGTCGTTTTCCCTGGCTCACTACTAGAATTGTGGCGGGTGCTGAAAGCCTGCGTCACCGCTGACAAAATTATTCTGATGCAGGCTGCCAATACAGGCCTGACCGAAGGATCGACGCCAAACGGTAACGATTATGATCGCGATATCGTGATCATCAGCACCCTGCGTCTCGACAAGCTGCACGTTCTCGGCAAGGGCGAACAAGTGCTGGCCTATCCGGGCACCACGCTCTATTCACTGGAAAAAGCCCTCAAACCGCTGGGACGCGAACCGCACTCGGTGATTGGATCATCGTGTATAGGCGCATCGGTCATCGGCGGTATCTGTAATAACTCTGGTGGTTCGCTGGTGCAACGTGGCCCGGCGTATACCGAAATGTCGTTATTCGCGCGTATAAATGAAGATGGCAAGCTGACGCTGGTTAACCATCTGGGGATTGATCTGGGCGAAACGCCGGAGCAGATCCTTAGCAAGCTGGATGACGATCGCATCAAAGATGACGATGTGCGTCACGATGGTCGTCACGCCCACGATTATGACTATGTCCACCGCGTTCGTGATATTGAAGCCGACACGCCCGCACGTTATAACGCCGATCCGGATCGGTTATTTGAATCTTCTGGTTGCGCAGGTAAGCTGGCCGTCTTTGCGGTACGTCTTGATACCTTCGAAGCGGAAAAAAATCAGCAGGTGTTTTATATCGGCACCAACCAGCCGGAAGTGCTGACCGAAATCCGCCGTCATATTCTGGCTAATTTCGAAAATCTGCCGGTTGCCGGGGAATATATGCACCGGGATATCTACGATATTGCGGAAAAATACGGCAAAGACACCTTCCTGATGATTGATAAGTTAGGCACCGACAAGATGCCATTCTTCTTTAATCTCAAGGGGCGCACCGATGCGATGCTGGAGAAAGTGAAATTCTTCCGTCCGCATTTTACCGACCGTGCAATGCAAAAATTCGGTCACCTGTTCCCCAGCCATTTACCGCCACGCATGAAAAACTGGCGCGATAAATACGAGCATCATCTGCTGTTAAAAATGGCGGGCGATGGGGTCGGTGAAGCCAAATCGTGGCTGGTAGATTATTTCAAACAGGCCGAGGGCGATTTCTTTGTCTGTACGCCGGAGGAAGGCAGCAAAGCGTTTTTACACCGTTTCGCCGCTGCGGGCGCAGCAATTCGTTATCAGGCTGTGCATTCCGATGAAGTCGAAGACATTCTGGCGCTGGATATCGCTCTGCGGCGTAACGACACCGAATGGTATGAGCATTTACCGCCGGAGATCGACAGCCAGCTGGTGCACAAGCTCTATTACGGCCATTTTATGTGCTATGTCTTCCATCAGGATTACATCGTTAAAAAAGGCGTGGATGTGCATGCGTTGAAAGAACAGATGCTGGAACTGCTGCAGCAGCGTGGCGCGCAATACCCTGCCGAGCATAACGTCGGTCATTTGTATAAAGCACCGGAGACGTTGCAGAAGTTCTATCGCGAGAACGATCCGACCAACAGTATGAATCCGGGGATCGGTAAAACCAGTAAGCGGAAAAACTGGCAGGAAGTGGAGTAAAAATTACGGATGGCAGAGTATCGCCATCCGTCATTCATTTAATCGTTCTGTGCCGTCTGCCCCGCCGCCGCCATCTGGGCGGCTTTTTGTTTTTTATAGCTCAACGCTGCTGCCGGAACAGGCATCACTTTACCGGTCTCAATCCAGGTACGCAGGCGGCTGGCATCGGCAAAATGGGTATATTTGCCAAACGCGTCCATCACTACCAGCGCCACCGGTTTATTATTGATAACCGTGCGCATCACCAGACAATGGCCCGCCGCATTGGTAAAACCGGTTTTGGTTAACTGAATATTCCAGTTATCACGATACACCAGATGGTTAGTATTGCGGAACGGCAGCGTATACGTCGGGTTAGAGAAGGTTGCCATATCTTCCCGGGTGGTACTTAACTGCCCGATCAGCGGATATTGTTTGCTGGCAATGAGCAGTTTGGTTAAGTCACGGGCGGTTGAAACGTTATGCACCGACAATCCGGTTGGTTCAACAAAGCGCGTGTTGTTCATTCCGAGCGATTTCGCTTTCGCGTTCATCGCCTTAATAAAGGCTTTGTAACCACCGGGATAATGGTGCGCAAGGCTTGCCGCCGCGCGGTTTTCTGAAGACATCAACGCCAGCAACAGCATATCTTTACGGCTGATTTCGCTGTTCAGTCGTACGCGCGAATAGACCCCTTTCATCTCCGGCGTCTGGCTGATATCCACTTTTAGTTTTTCATCCAGCGGCAGTCGTGCATCCAGCACAACCATCGCGGTCATTAATTTGCTGATAGACGCAATCGGACGCACCAGATCCGGGTGGTTCGAATAGATCACTTTGTTGGTATTCAGATCAACAATCATCGCGCTACCGGAGGCAATTTCCGGTTGTGACGCGGTGGTAGCGGCTGCCGTTTTCGCAACGGCCTGCGGTGCAAAAGGCACAGCCAGCATCAGGGCCAGGCTAAATAAAGAAACTCGAAATTTCGGCATGATGAGCATTCAGATAGTGGTTCACGCGCACGGGTTGCGCACCGCCGGAGTAAGGATTTACTGAGGCTAGCGACGCCATCATAACGAGCAAAAAGTGCGATCGTCAAAGAAGAATCGTGAGGAAATGCTGCATTGCTGACATTTACGCCAGCAATGCAGCGCAAAAGAACTTTCTAGAACAAACGATAACCGTAGCCCCATAGTATAACGGTAAGGGCGAGCAGCACTTCCAGCACCAGCACGCCTATCGCCAGTGTCGAACTGGAGAAGCTAAGTCCTTCCTCTTTGTTGATATTCAGGAAGCTCGGAATACCGAGATACAGCAGGTAGCCGGTGTAAAACAGCGCCACCGTGCCGACCAGCGCACACAACCAGACCAGCGGGTAAAGCGCCACCAGACCGCTTAAAAACAGCGGAGTTGCAACGTAGCCCGCGAAGACCATGCAGTGCGCAAGTGACGGACGCTGCGGATAATTACGCGCCATCCACCAGATGACCCGCCCCATCACCGCAACCCCAGCCAGCATAACGCCGTAAAACAAGACAGCCAGCGCCAGTCCGGTAAACCAGGATAACTTCAGGATAGTGCCATCGCCAAAATTCCAGCCAATCTGTGTAGTGCCAATGAAGGCGCAAATCACCGGAATCGCCGCCATCAGCAAAACGTGGTGGGTGTAATGGTGAGAAATCGTTTCGTTTTCGCGATTAATCACCTGCATTTCACGATCGGGATGGGAAAACAGTCCCCAGACATGGCTCATACCGCCCCCTTGTTGTGAGTTCATGAACCTGACAGTTCAAGTATAAGTCAGCTTGTGATTATTTTTTGTTCGCTCATGTAATTTGCACCGTCTGATGTACGTCCTTTTTCAGCGTGAATGATTCACAGGGTGTATGCTTACAGGCAAGCAAAGGGAGACAGACTGTCCTATGGATCTCAATACACTCATCTCACAATATGGTTATGCCGCGCTGGTGATCGGTAGCCTGGCGGAAGGTGAAACCGTGACTTTGCTGGGAGGCGTTGCGGCACATCAGGGGCTATTAAAGTTCCCGCTGGTGGTACTTTCTGTGGCGCTTGGCGGCATGATTGGCGACCAGGTGCTTTATCTGTGCGGGCGGCGGTTTGGCGGCAAGCTGTTACGCCGTTTCTCGAAACATCAGGATAAAATTGAGCGGGCGCAGAAACTTATCCAACGCCATCCGTATCTGTTTGTCATTGGTACGCGTTTTATGTATGGCTTTCGGGTCATTGGCCCGACGCTGATTGGTGCCAGCCAGCTGCCGCCGAAAATCTTTCTGCCGCTGAATATTCTCGGCGCATTTGCCTGGTCGCTGATTTTTACCACTATCGGTTACGCTGGTGGGCAGGTGATTGCGCCGTGGTTGCACAATCTCGACCAGCATTTGAAGCACTGGGTCTGGTTGATTCTGGTCGTGGTTCTGGTGGTAGGCGTGCGCTGGTGGCTGAAACGGCGCGGGAAGAAAAAGCCGGATCATCAGGCGTAAAACTATTGCCCTGGATAAGATGTTCGCGCCGCATCCGACATCCGGTGCACCATGCCTGATGCGACGCTGGCGTGTCTTATCTGGCCTAACCCAATGAAATAACCACGCACCTCACTGCGCTATTCTGGGTTGAACTGCGGATTCGCCAACATAAAGCCGCCATCCACTATCAACGACCGCCCGGTGGTGTAATTTGCGCCCTCCGAACAAAGCCATACCACCAGACTGGCAATCTCATGCGTTGTGCCAAAACGTCGCAAGGGAATCGAAGGCTCCGCGTCGGGCTTCACATCGCCGTCATCCATGCCGTTCATTGGCGTGGCGATCGCCCCAGGTGCGACTGCGTTCACCAAAATTTTATGCCTGACCAACTCCAGCGCCATTGCTTTGGTTAACCCGCCGAGCGCATGTTTAGCGGCTGTGTAGGCGCTGGCATCCGGCAGCGGCGTATGTTCATGTACCGATGTAATGTTGATGATGCGACCGCCCTGCCCTTGCTTCACCATCTGGCGGGCAGCAATTTGCGAGCATAAAAATGCACCATCGACATCAACGGTAAAAATCTTGCGCCACTCATCGAAAGCCATATCAAGAAACGGCGCTTTGGTCATTGCGCCCGCATTATTCACCAGCACATCAATACGCCCCAGCCGATGAATAAGTTTCTCCAGCGCCAGTGCCCCTTCTGGTAGATTGCCGAGATCCAGTTGCACGATCTCCGCACGTACGCCGTGGCTAACTACCTCACGCGCGGTATCTTTTGCCCCTTCTTCATCTGAGTGCCAGGTAATGCCAATATCAAACCCCTGCTGCGCCAGTAATAACGCGCACTCTTTGCCGATCCCCGAATCGGAGGCGGTAATTATCGCGACCTGTGCCATCGAGTTCTCCACTTAACGCTGAATAAATGTTAAGTATAGAAGGCGCATATCATCAGCGTTTGTACCCCCCGCCCAGCGCACCGGTGAGTTGAATGGAGGCATCCAGCCACTGCCCTTGCAATAACAGGCCATTGGCCCGCTCACGCAGCGCCGGGATTCTGGCTTCGCTGACCCGGGAACCAGCAATGAGGCCCGCGTTAAAGCGGGCCTGCGCAAGACCTACTACACGCAAGGCATCGCGCTCAATTTGCGCCTGATGCTGGTTTTTCTCCGCCAGTGTCTGAACCTGACTGGCTGCCCGCGCCACGTCATTCACCGCTTCAACCACCGCTTTGTTGTAGCTGGCGATAGACAAGTTGCTTTCGGCTTTTGCGATATCGAGATTGGCGTTAAGACGACCACTATCGAAAATGGGTAGCGTCAGGCCTGCCGTAACGCCCATTTGCTGCGCGGAATGACGGAACAGATCGCTTAAGTGCAACGCATCCTGTTGCAGGAAGGCCATCAGGTTGATGTCAGGATAAAATGCCGCTTTTGCCGCATCAATAGTGCTTAACGATGACTCAACGTACCAGTGCGCCGCCTGCAAATCTGCCCGCCGGGCCAGTAAGGAGTACCCGAGTTCATCAGGAAGCTGACTTGCCACTTTCGGCAACGCGACCGGTTTAAGCTTCAATGACTTTGTCTGGTGGTTGGTGAGCGCACTTAACCGTGCCTCAATAATTTTCATTTTCCCCGCGACATCGTTGAGCTGCTGCCGGGTTTTGCTGGCATTAATATCGGTTTCCACACCTTCAACTGCAGAAGTAATCCCGTTCTGATATAGCTGGCGATCGGTGGCGATAATGGTGTTCTGCTCTTTTTCGATTTGCTGTAAGACCGTGTTTAACGCCGCCTGGGTTTGCCACTCCCAGTACAGGCGGGCTACGCTGCCAGCCAGCAATTGGCGGGTTTGCTCGCGTTCCGCCGCCCGTGCTTTAACCGTACCCAGGCGAGCAGTAATCTCCGCCCGATTCTTTCCCCAGATATCGAGATGCCAGCCCGCCGTTAAGCCAAAAGTACCGTTGGTGTACCACGGACCGGTCGTACCTGCGGCCGGATCGTTCAAAGCAAACGGCCCCATTAACCCTTCTGCCGACATTTTTTGCCGCTCCATATCCGCAGAAAAGTCGAGCTGTGGACCATCCTGAGTGGCAACTGCCTTCGCCTGGGCTTCAGCCAGCTGAATGCGCTGTTCAGCCACCTGCATATCCGGTGCGCTCTGTAGTGCGTTATTAATTAAGGAAGTGAGTTGATTATCGTGATACTCCAGCCACCATTGGCTGTCTGGCCAACCATTTTTCAGCGCCGTGGGTAATACGGTGTCAACTTGTGCAGCGGGCGTTTGCTGGCTTAACGCCTGGCGGGTTTCATGCATAGGCGCACACCCGGCCAGCATCAGTAACAGCGAAAAACAGGCGATGGCGGGATAAAAGGAATCACGATTCATGGGGGAATAATCAGGTAAGAAAAGGTGCGCGGAGATTACCGTGTGTTGCGATATATTTTTTAGTTTCGCGTGGCAATACATCAGTAGCAATAAAACGACATATCCAGAAAAACATACACTAAGTGAATGATATCTTTCGATTTATCTTAATCGTTTATGGATAACGGCAAAGGGCTTCGTTTTTTCCTATACTTATTCAGCACTCACAAATAAAGGAACGCCAATGAAAATTATACTCTGGGCTGTATTGATTATTTTCCTGATTGGGCTACTGGTGGTGACTGGCGTATTTAAGATGATATTTTAAAAATCAGATATGGCATATAAGTTGTCAGGTCAGGAACTAGATATTTTGTGTACTTGATTTGCAAACAGCTCCGGTGTTGGTGGCGTCAAAATCGCTGAAGCGTTCCCCGAAGGCCGGGGCAGCCCACATGGATGTGGGCTGAGGGCGCATCTTACAAGGACGTTACCTCGCGCCCGACCCGGTAGCCGAAGGGGATAAGCTGAAGGTACCGCGCAGCGGCGATTTTGTTCGCCAGAGCCCGGGGGTGCAGGGGGAGGAGGCGATTGTCCTCCCCCTGCGCGCTCCTTGCGCCAGTGGCAATATGTGGCTTAGCTCATGAAAGGAGCGCAACAAGATGATGAAGCTGAATAAGCGATTCATTGTCTCAGATAAGCTGCGATTCCACTATTATCGCAGCTTATCGATATCAATGGCCTGAATAGCCCTTGCAATATCAGGGGAATTATTCAACACCCGAACATGCTGAAATAATTCCGTTGCTTCATCGTATTCTTTACGCAAATAACTCAACCACTGTTTAATCCGCGCAACGTGATATAACCCGGTATCGCCCTGCTTTTCCAGACGGGTATATTTTTGCAGCAAAGCAACCACCTCCGGCCACGGCATTCGCGGTTCGTTATATTTTACCACACGGCTCAGGTTGGGAATATTGAGCGCCCCGCGACCAATCATCACTGCGTCGCAGCCGCTGATCGCCATGCATTGTTGCGCACTCTGCCAGTCCCAGATTTCACCGTTGGCAATCACCGGAATATTAAGCCGCTGGCGAATCTCGCCAATCGCCTGCCAGTCAATATGTTCCGCGCGGTAACCCTGCTCTTTTGTCCGCCCATGTACTACCAGCTCCGTAGCGCCAGCCTGTTGCACCGCATCGGCGATTTCAAATTTCTTCTCACCGCTGTCCCAGCCCAGACGCACTTTTACGCTGAC
>OAVW01000678.1_pt1 | contig 10094 bp, 6 predicted proteins | sample 1495321 | NCBI WGS metagenome assembly OAVW01 (sample SAMEA2580108, study PRJEB22360) | human gut metagenome | biome: human gut; feature: human-associated habitat; material: faeces | place: Denmark | collected 2008/2010 | reverse complement strand
GCTATCGTACGGATATGATGCATGGCATACAATTTGAACAAAAAGGCGATAAAGTAAGTAAAATTATGATTTATAGATAATTATATTAGAATAAAAGAGACGAAAAAGCCGAGCTACGTTAAATTTTGAGTAGCTCGGCTTTACTTATAAACATAACTATTTATTAACTTTTATGTACTCGATTATGAGTATAATTATAAGATTTATGAAAAACATATGAATTAATTTATTGTTTTATGCTAAAATGAAGTTAATTATACGGTGTTTGGCGACTTATAGATTATATATCACGTTTAAATGGTAAATTTTGGCAATAAAAAACTCAATTCCGAAGAATTGAGAGTAGGTGCCCTACGTCGGGCAGCCCGAAGGCATTGTAAATTAATTTGTATTTGAACTCGTAATGTAATTCTGTAAACCTCCAAAACTAGTTGGATTAATTATAGTATAGTTAAGCATTTGATGAATGTCAATTATTAATTTCCAAAGGAGAGGACTTATGGAAACGCAAGCATCGAACCAACTTATTTCAAGTCATTTGAAAGGATATCCAATTAAAGATTATTTTGTGGGGTTAGATATTGGTACAAGCTCAGTGGGCTGGGCAGTAACCAATAAGGCCTATGAGTTGCTGAAATTTCGATCTCATAAAATGTGGGGAAGTCGTTTGTTTGATGAGGGAGAATCCGCTGTGGCACGCCGTGGATTCCGGTCTATGCGTCGTCGTTTAGAACGTCGTAAATTACGCTTAAAACTATTAGAAGAATTATTTGCTGATGCTATGGCACAGGTGGATCCTACATTCTTTATGCGCCTTCGTGAAAGTAAGTACCACTATGAGGATAAAACGACCGGTCATAGTTCTAAACATATTTTGTTTATCGATAAAAACTATACTGATCAAGATTATTATAAAGCGTATCCTACTATTTATCATTTGCGTGCAGAGTTAATGAAAGATGGTACTGATGATATTCGTAAGTTATTCTTGGCAGTACATCATATTTTAAAATACCGTGGTAATTTTCTCTATGAAGGGGCTTCATTTGATTCAAATGCTTCAACGCTTGATGATATGCTTAAACAAGCCTTAGAAAATATTACGTTCAATTGTTTTGATTCTAGTGTTGCAATTGGTTCTATCGGTCAAATCCTTATGGAGCTAGGTAAAACAAAATCTGACAAAGCAAAGGCCATAGAACGTCTTGTTGATACATATATAATTACTGATGAAGTGGACACTTCTGGTAAAACTCAAAAAGAACAGGTCAAGGAGGATAAAAAAAGACTTAAATCATTTGCTAATTTGGTGTTAGGTTTATCTGCGAGCCTTACTGACTTATTCGGCTCTGTAGAGGATTTAGATGAAGATCTTAAAAAGTTACAAATTGTAGGGGATACATATGATGAGAAACGTGATGACCTAGCTAAAGCTTGGGGAGATGAGATTCATATTATTGATGATTGTAAATCTGTATATGATGCTATTATCCTCATGTCTATTAAAGAACCTGGTCTTACTATTTCTGAATCTAAGGTAAAAGCTTTTAACAAGCATAAAGATGATTTAGCTATATTGAAATCTTTACTAAAGTCTGATAGAAGCATTTACAATGCGATGTTCAAAGTTGATGAAAAAGGTTTGCATAACTATGTGCATTATATTAAACAAGGTCGTACAGAGGAAACGAGTTGTAACCGTGAAGATTTTTATAAGTACACTAAAAAGGTAGTAGAGGGATTACCAGATTCTAAGGATAAAGAGTATATTCTTAGTGAAATTGAATTACAAACCTTATTGCCACTACAACGGATTAAAGATAATGGCGTAATTCCGTATCAATTACATTTAGAAGAACTTAAAGTAATTCTTGCTAAATGTGGTCCTAAATTCCCATTTTTAAATGAAGTGGCGGATGGTTTTTCTGTAGCAGAGAAACTTATTAAAATGCTTGAGTTTCGCATTCCGTATTACGTAGGGCCTTTAAACACTTCTCATAATGTAGATAATGGTGGTTTTGCTTGGGCGGTTCGGAAAGCATCTGGACGAGTAACTCCGTGGAATTTTGATGATAAAATTGATCGGGAAAAATCAGTAGCTGCTTTTATTAAAAACCTTACGAATAAATGTACTTATTTGTTAGGTGAAGATGTGCTGCCTAAATCATCTCTTTTATATAGTGAGTTCATGTTGCTTAACGAGCTAAATAATGTGCGTATTGATGGTAAGCCATTAGAGAAAGCAGTAAAAGAACATCTTATTGAGGCCGTATTTAAGCAAGACCATAAGAAGATGACTAAAAATCGTATAGAGCAATTCTTAAAGGATAATAATTATATCCCTGAGAAGCATAAACCTGAGATTACAGGTCTTGATGGAGAAATTAAAAATGATTTAGCCTCTTATCGTGATATGGTTCGTATTCTTGGTAATAATTTTGATTTGTCTATGGCCGAAGAGATTATTACGGATATTACTATCTTTGGTGAAAGTAAAAAAATGTTACGTGAAACGTTACGTAAAAAATTCGCTTCGTGCCTTGATGATGAAGCTATCAAAAAATTGTCAAAATTAAGATATCGAGATTGGGGACGTCTTTCTAAGAAATTACTAAATGGTATCGATGGCTGTGATAAGGCTGGAGACGGTACTTCTGTAACCATTATTGAAGCAATGCGTGATTTTAGCTATAACTTGATGGAACTATTAGGCGATAGATTTTCATTTATGGAACGTATTCAAGAGATAAATGATAAATTAACAGAAGGTCAAATCGTGAACCCTCATGATATTATCGATGATTTAGCGCTTTCACCTGCTGTTAAACGTGCGGTATGGCAAGCATTGCGCATCGTTGATGAAATTGTACATATTAAAAAAACTTTACCGGCTCGTATCTTTGTAGAAGTAACACGGTCAAATAAAGCGGAGAAAAAGAAAAAAGATTCTCGCCAAAAACGATTATCAGATTTATATGCAGCAATAAAAAAAGATGATGCATTATTAAGTGGACTTACGAACGAAGAGTTTGGAGGGCTAAAATCAGGACTAGCTAAATATGATGATGCGGCTTTAAGAAGTAAAAAGCTTTATTTATACTACACTCAAATGGGACGCTGTGCTTATACTGGTGAAGTTATAGATTTAAGTCAGTTAAATACAGATAACTATGATATTGATCATATTTATCCTCGTAGCCTTACCAAGGATGATAGTTTTGATAACTTAGTGTTATGTAAACGAACTGCAAATGCTCAGAAATCAGATACATATCCAATTAGTAAAGAAATTCAAAAGGCACAAAAGGCATTCTGGATATTCTTAAAGCAACAAGGTCTTATTAGTGAACGGAAATATGAGCGCCTTACTCGCATTACACCGCTTACAGCTGATGATTTAAGTGGTTTTATTGCTCGTCAATTAGTTGAAACTAATCAATCAGTTAAGGCAGCGACAACATTACTCCGTCGTCTTTACCCAGGTGTTGATGTAGTTTTTGTAAAGGCTGAAAATGTAACAGACTTCCGTCATGATAATGACTTTATCAAAGTTCGCTCATTGAATCATCACCATCATGCTAAAGATGCTTATTTAAATATTGTTGTTGGTAATGTATATCATGAAAGATTTACTCGTAACTTCCGTGCATTCTTTAAAAAGAATGGAGCTAATCGTACATATAACTTAGCGAAGATGTTCAATTATGATGTAAATTGCACAAATGCTAAAGATGGAAAAGCTTGGGATGTAAAAACAAGCATGGACACTGTTAAGAAAATGATGGCTAGCAATGATGTTCGAGTTACGAAGCGATTATTAGAACAATCTGGTGCATTAGCTGATGCGACTGTATATAAAGCTGCTGTTGCAGAAAAAGCTAAAGATGGCGCCTATATTGGGATGAAAACAAAATCTAGTGTATTTGCGGATGTATCTAAATATGGTGGTATGACAAAAATTAAGAATGCCTACTCTATCATTGTTCAATATGCCGGCAAAAAGGGAGAAGTTGTTAAAGAAATTGTGCCACTACCAATTTATTTAACGAATCGAAATACAACAGATCAAGATTTAATTGATTATGTAGCATCTATCATTCCACAAGCGAAAGATATTTCTATTATTTATAGAAAGCTATGTATTAATCAACTTGTTAAGGTTAATGGATTCTATTATTATTTGGGTGGGAAAACTAATAGTAAATTCTGTATTGATAATGCGATTCAAGTCATTGTTTCAAATGAATGGATTCCATACCTCAAAGTGCTTGAGAAGTTTAATAATATGAGAAAAGATAATAAGGATTTGAAGGCAAATGTTGTATCAACAAGAGCTCTTGATAATAAGCATACGATAGAGGTTAGAATCGTAGAAGAGAAAAATATAGAGTTCTTTGATTACTTGGTAAGTAAACTTAAAATGCCTATATATCAAAAGATGAAAGGGAATAAAGCAGCTGAATTATCAGAAAAGGGATATGGTTTATTTAAAAAAATGTCTTTAGAAGAACAGAGTATTCATTTGATAGAGCTTTTAAACTTATTAACAAATCAAAAAACTACTTTTGAAGTTAAGCCTTTAGGAATAACAGCATCTAGATCAACTGTGGGGAGTAAAATAAGTAATCAAGATGAATTTAAAGTTATCAATGAATCCATTACAGGATTATATTCTAATGAAGTAACTATAGTTTAAAACGAATGTGTTAGTATTAGGGGTTATTATGAGTTGGCGTACGGTAGTCATAAGTAGTCGTTCTAAGTTAGATTTTAAAATGAATTACATGATTATTCGCAAAGACTTTGAGACGACTAAGGTATATATTGATGAAATATATATGCTGATTGTTGAATCTACGGCGGTGAGTCTCACCGCCGTACTACTAAACGAGTTGATTAAGAAAAAAGTGGCTATTGTGTTTTGTGATGAGAAACGGAATCCAGCCAGTGAGCTTCTTCCGTTACATGGTAGTCACAATAGTAGTAAACGATGTTTTGAACAGGCTGAATGGTCTAAAGAGTTGAAAGCTTCTATATGGACAGAAATTGTACGACGTAAGATTATGAATCAAGCAGAGCTATTACAGTATCAGGAGTTAGTTGAAGCAGATTTACTATACCAATATCTTGATGAGTTGACTCTAAATGATGAAACTCAACGTGAGGGGCATGCTGCAAAAGTATATTTTAATGCTTTGTTTGGAAAATCATTTTCTCGCGAACAGGATAATGCTATTAATGCAGCACTGAATTATGGATATGCGATATTGCTTTCTGCGGTAAATCGAGAGATTTTATCGTTAGGTTATATTACTCAGCTAGGTCTTAATCATTGTAATCAATTTAATCCGTATAATTTAGGTTCTGATTTGATGGAACCGTTGAGAGGCTTTGTTGATGCGGTTGTTATCAAGTCGATACCTACAGAATTCAATCGAGATGTTAAATTGTCACTTATAGAATTACTATCTGAAGATGTAAAAATTAATGATACTATTCAGACATTTAGTGCTGCTATTCGCATTTACTGTAAAAGTGTATTTGATGCATTGCGGAATCAAGATGCTTCAGAGATTAGGTTTATAGAATATGAGCTATAGATTTATGAGAATACTAGTGATGTTTGATCTACCGACGTCGACTTCGGAAGATAGAAAAGAATATAGGAATTTTAGAAAGTATTTAATTGTATCAGGATTCCTCATGTTACAAGAATCTGTGTACTCAAAATTAGTTCTTAATACAACTAGTGCCAACATTATAATGGACCATGTACGTAAAAATAAGCCACCTAGTGGTAGCTTGTTTATGTTAACTGTTACAGAAAAACAGTTTTCAAGAATGGAGATTGTAGTAGGAGATAAGCAAAGTGAGGTTATAGACTCAACGGAGAGGGTGCTCGTGATATGAAATTAATGTATCAAGATTCTATATTGGACTTTGAGATATTTCATGATAAGGTAACCGTTATATCTTTTGAAGATTGTAAAGCTTTTCGACATATGGTTACAGAGCTCGATATACAGTGTGATGGTGGTGAAGGGCCTTGGATCTTAAACGATAATAATAAAGCTTTTAGTATAGATAAGTATAGCCATATGATACTTAATCCATTATATGTAGATGTAAATAGTAAAACTTTATTAACTAAATTACAAAACCAACTATCTAAAGACGCTTTATTGATGACTGAAGAGGTAGCGGATATTGTAAATCGACTTCATGCCTTTTACTATTCTTTAGAATTTGGATATCCTTTATCAATCCAACATAAACTTGAAATTGGTACTGCTGAACTTATTAAGTTAGGTAGCTTTAACTTTGAGTTTAATCGTACAGGGGATATTATGGATTTCATGTCCTACATAGAAGTGGTTGATACATTATTATCTCCCATGGTATATATTATGGTAAATCTAGATTTAGTTTTAAATGATGATGAGATTAATGCATTTTATCACAACATGTTGAGTAGACAATTACGATTAGTTTGTTTAACGACAGGATCTTTTGTTAAAGAAAATCTTGATAAAAGTCTTATTAATGGGTATATTTTAGATAATGATTTTTGTGTTATTTAAGGAGTATACAGAATTACACCTGGTGGTAGCCCGAGTTACTCTTGAGCCTCAAATTTAATTTGGGGTTTGAGAGTAGTGTAATTCTGTAAACCTCTAAAACATGGTATTGTTCCCATAATTCACTAATTCAGTTTGAGAGTAGTGTAATTCTGTAAACCTCTAAAACCCATATATCCTCAGCTTGTGTCGAATCCGAGTTTGAGAGTAGTGTAATTCTGTAAACCTCTAAAACTAATCAACTACAGCGTTGCTATATTCAGCAGTTTGAGAGTAGTGTAATTCTGTAAACCTCTAAAACCTTTAAGCCGTCGCTTGCCCAAGCCGCTTGGTTTGAGAGTAGTGTAATTCTGTAAACCTCTAAAACTTCGTTCAATTCTTGTCGCTGCTTCACGGCGTTTGAGAGTAGTGTAATTCTGTAAACCTCTAAAACATGAATTTGCGTCATATTGCTATCCTTTCCGTTTGAGAGTAGTGTAATTCTGTAAACCTCTAAAACTCTATATCCGCCACATTTACGCCGTTGCGGGTTTGAGAGTAGTGTAATTCTGTAAACCTCTAAAACGGCGTTGCAGGTTGCTCTTAGTGATGAGTAGTTTGAGAGTAGTGTAATTCTGTAAACCTCTAAAACCTACTGTATGCACTATCCATAATAAAGCTTGTTTGAGAGTAGTGTAATTCTGTAAACCTCTAAAACTACAAAGAAATGGTTAGTTCGCTTGTCGATGTTTGAGAGTAGTGTAATTCTGTAAACCTCTAAAACTGACTTTGATTGCCTTATCATCGAATACTAGTTTGAGAGTAGTGTAATTCTGTAAACCTCTAAAACGCAAGCTGCAATGTACAATCAACAAGCAAGGTTTGAGAGTAGTGTAATTCTGTAAACCTCTAAAACGGCATTCATGCAGTTATCTAATTCTATATCGTTTGAGAGTAGTGTAATTCTGTAAACCTCTAAAACACAGAACTCAAACGAAGCATTGAGTATTCTGTTTGAGAGTAGTGTAATTCTGTAAACCTCTAAAACGAATGAATTGCAAGTCCGAGTCGTCCGGTCGTTTGAGAGTAGTGTAATTCTGTAAACCTCTAAAACGTCGATGTATGTTCTAAAACCTTTACCACCGTTTGAGAGTAGTGTAATTCTGTAAACCTCTAAAACAGGGTTACTAGGTGATTTACCTTGACGTGGGTTTGAGAGTAGTGTAATTCTGTAAACCTCTAAAACAACTACAAGCAGGAGCATGCAAATGCATCTGTTTGAGAGTAGTGTAATTCTGTAAACCTCTAAAACATTAGCGTTTATGTATTTCTCCATAGCTTCGTTTGAGAGTAGTGTAATTCTGTAAACCTCTAAAATGCGATTGGGATTATGCAAAACTAGCAGAGGGTTTGAGAGTAGTGTGATTCTGTAAACCTCTAAAACGAGCAAATTAGATTCTTCTTTAAAGATTTGGTTTGAGAGTAATGTAATTAGAATTTAGTAGATTATAAATTTGTGAAACGACATAAAAAGCCGAGCTACCTTGTTTTAGTAGCTCGGCTTTATTTGTTAATTTATATATTTATATAATATGATGCTTATTGTATCGTATATTAGTTCGCTCTATAATAGATTTAGGATAGTTAGACGAGGTTGGGACTCTCTTCGTTTTTGAAGGGAGGGATAAGTCTATGAGCGATTATGAAATAATCATGCTCCTGTTACAAGTAATGGCTATTGTTATTGCTTTTGGGGCTTTAATAGCACTTATTTGCCTTACAAGAAGCAAATAGCCCTCCGTTGCCTAGTGTAACTAGATAACTGAAAGGCCATTTCCTAATGTTTTACTGATTTAGAGATGAGCCTGACGGCACTACTCGTCTGACTATCTACCTATATTATAGGGATAAAGATTTATATCGTCAAATTGAGATAAACCTTATAAATATTAATATAGGTAAATCTTATATACTAAATTATAAAATTATTAATCATAGGCACAGACTTATTTGCATAGTATACTTATGCTAATAAGTCTGTGCTTATTTATTTTATAAAAATTGAGAGAGGGTACTATGTTACGTAAAAGTTTAATCATGATGGCACTAGCGGCTGCTTTTACTATGAATGTAAGTGCTGTACAAATCAAAGTGCCAGAGGGGCAACCACCTATGCCTGGGGCGGATGCGAGTATTCCTGCTAATGCGTATGAAGATTATCGACATATTAATAAGGTGGCGGAGCAAGAGGTAGAGTCATATATTCAATTTGTAGAATCGAAGTCTGTAAATCCGGCATCGAAACTGGATAAGTTATATCGAGAACGGTCTGGTTTTGTTAAGGCTTCGGAGCTTGCAGATTATTCGCAGTCTACAGTTGTGTTGCTTCATGAAGGGGATAAGAATATCAGATTATCCGTACCAAATGTTAGCTTACGGGGTGATGTTGTAGAGTCTCCATCCGGAAAACAAGGGTCCTTGTTTGCTGTTCGAAGCCTTAGTGCGTTTTTAGTTGTCGGTCCACCGCATGCTAAAGAGCTTAATAAATATTCTGAAAGTAAAGGAAAATATATGTATCCAGGATTACGGAACACATCTTGGAAGCTCATGTCAAATAATGCCCATGTAATGTATACGGAATTTACACCAAATGATACAAATACATCTTATGGCATTACTTATGGCGGTTGGGTAAATACAGAGGATCCATATCAAGATAAAGCGCCTGAAGTGGTGATGAGTAATTATATTATTCCATCTATCGAATCATTATCTGGATTAGATGTTTATACTAATGTTGAGCATTGGGGTAATTTTAACTATCGTATTCCTAAAACGGCTAAGCTCATCAGTGAAACTGTGGAAGACGAGACATATGATGTAAGAACCTATGAGGATACAGGATTTAAAATGCGGGTAATACGTAGCTTAATCAAGAAAGAAAAGCCAGATGTAACGATTATTAAGATCCCAACATTATATTTTTTACATAAATATAATGATTTAGACACACCTACACAGTATGCAGTAGTATGGAACAATGGGATTGCAGGCTCTTTAGTTGATTCCTATAAGCCTAATAGTGAATCCTATCTTCGTCATGTTGTGAGAGATTCTGTATACGTTTACAGTTATCGTATTAATTATGATGAAAGTAAAACATCTTATACACATAAACAACTGAGAGATATGATCGAATATGTGGGCTTTGATGATGCGGCAAGATTACGAAAAGAGCCACAATGGCGAGAAGAAGGGTCTTATAAGGAGAAACTTGAAGAGAGCCCAGTATTTATACCGTGGTATATGGAATGGATTAATATATTAACTCAATAAGAAATGTAGTTTTAAAGTTTTTATGGTGTAAGCGATTACCGCCAGCTTTTAATTCATAGAATTAGCTCGGCTTTTATTACTGTATTCATATATTTGTATAATATAATGCTTATTGTATCGCATATTAGTTCGCTATATAATAAGCATAGGATAGTTAGACGAGGTTGGGCCTCTCTTCGTCATCGAAGGGAGGGATAAGCC
>OAVW01000677.1_pt1 | contig 10099 bp, 9 predicted proteins | sample 1495321 | NCBI WGS metagenome assembly OAVW01 (sample SAMEA2580108, study PRJEB22360) | human gut metagenome | biome: human gut; feature: human-associated habitat; material: faeces | place: Denmark | collected 2008/2010 | reverse complement strand
ACGTTCAGCAGGGCGGCGCCGGTGGTGCTGGCGGATCCTACCTGGTGCCGAGCGTGCGTAACGGCGCGATCGTTGGCACTAAGGAGGCACCGGCCGGCCCGAACGTGCGCGTGAACGGCATGGCTGAGGTTCGCTTCAAGTAAGCGGCTCAATCTGCTACCTGACCGCCGAGGTTTCATGACCTCGGCTGGTTGCAGGCACGATAAGTTATGGGCATGCTAGAGGCGGGGAGCCTGGGACGTACTATCCCAGGCTCCCCGCCTCTGTGTATTTAGCGTCCGGTATTCAGTGCCCGCATGAAAAGGCGAGTCACCGGCATAGCTAATGGAGGCTAGAGAACCTCAACCACCTCAACGCCCTCGCCCTCAAGCTCGGCAACCACGTCATCGAGCTTGTCCTCGTGCACGGGCGCGGTCAGGTCAATGAGCACGCGAGTCTCATAGCCTGCATCGACCGCGTCGCGAGCGGTTGCAAACACGCAATAATCGGTGGCGATACCAACAACGTCGACGAACTCGATGCCGCGCTCATCCAGCCACTCCGACAGGGGAGTCTGCGGGCCGTCCTCGGACGCATCCGCACCAGGCTCGTGTTCGCCGGTTGCGACCTCATCCTCGGGAGCGAGAAGACCCTCAAAACCCGAGTACGCTGCCTCGAAGCGGCCCTTACGGAAGTACGCCTCAATGTAGTCGGTGTCCAGGTTCTCGTGAATCTGCGCGCCTTCGCTCTTCGCCACGCAGTGCACCGGCCAGGAGTCAACGTAGTCGGGGGTCTCAGAGAAGTGCGAACCCGGCTCAATGTGCCAGTCCTGGGTGGCGACAATCGCGTCGTAGCGGTGGTGGTTGTTCTCCACGTATTCGCTAATCAGCGCGGCAACGTCCGCACCGCGCTCGGTGGCGAGGGCGCCGCCGGCGCAGAAATCGTTCTGCACGTCAACAATAATCAGTGCCTTAGACATGTCTGTCCTTTACAAGTAGGAATGAGTTTTCACTCTGGTTCGCCAGGTGAAAAACAGTATCTCAGAAGGGTGGTTTAGATGAACTCGGTCGGAATGATTGGCTCACCCTCCGAGAGGCGGCGGGCAGCTTCGGGAAGCTCCGCCAGGGAGGCTGCGTGGCGGGCGGTCGCGCGGCGCACGCCTTCCTCACCGGTGAAGCCGGGGATCAGTTCGCCGTTGCGGACGAAGTCCACCATGAGCGGGCGGGTGTCTTCGAGCAGGTTCGGGTCCTCGTGGGTGCCCAGAACCTCGGCGGTTGCAATGCCCATGCCGTTGAGGCGGCGGGCGGCACGCTTCGCACCACCGATGGACGCCTTGCCAGCCGAAGCCTTGGCAACCGGCTGCATTTCGCCGGCGGAGTTCTCGCGCTCAACGACCTTGTACACCATGGAGGAGGTCGGGGCACCGGAACCGGTGACCAGCTTGGTACCCACGCCGTAGGAGTCCACGGGTGCTGCCGCCAAGGATGCGATAGCGTACTCGTCCAGGTCGCTGGTGACGGTGATCTTGGTGTGGGTGTTGCCGAGCGAGTCGAGCAGTTCACGCACACGTGCCGCGGTGGCGACCAGATCGCCGGAGTCCAGGCGCACGCCGCCGAGCTCTTCGCCGGCGAGTTCCACGCCGAGGCGGACCGCGTCGTCCACGTTGTAGGTGTCGACGAGCAGGGTGGTGCGGGCACCGAGGGAACGTAGCTGCGCCTCGAACGCTTCACGTTCGCTGTCGTGCAGCAGGGTGAACGCGTGGGCGCTGGTGCCGATGGTGTGCAGGCCGTAGCGCAGGCCAGCCTCCAGGTTGGAGGTGCCCGCGAAGCCGGCGATCACGGCGGCGCGTGCGGCGGAGACGGCGGCGCGTTCGTGGGCCCGGCGCGAACCCATTTCGAGGCAGGGGCGGTTGCCAGCGGCTGCGCTCATGCGGGAGGCGGCGCTCGCCACGGCGGAGTCAAAGTTCAGGATGGACAGCAGGTAGGTTTCGAGGACGCACGCTTCGGCGAAGGTGCCTTCGACCTGCATGACGGGGGAGTGGGGGAAGAATGCTTCGCCTTCTGCGTAGCCGCGGATGTTGCCGCTGAAGGTGAAGGATTCGAGGTAGGAGAGGGTTTCTTTGTTAACGATGTTGCGGGAGGAGAGGAAGGAGAGTTCTTCGTCGTTGAAGCGGAAGTTTGCGAGGCCTTCGAGGAATCGGCCGGTGCCTGCGAGGACGCCGTAGCGGCGGCCTGCGGGCAGGCGGCGGGTGAAGACTTCGAAGGTGCACTTACGGTTGGCTGCGCCGGAGGCGAGTGCCGCCTGGAGCATGGTCAGTTCGTAGTGGTCGGTGAGAAGGGAAGTAGTAGCCATGTGTTTATTGTAGTGGGGGAATAGGGTATTTTTCCTCTTGAGTCGGCGTGTCAATCACTACATAAAGTATTCTTGACTCTAAGTGATGTAGTATGACAAATTACCAGCACTCTGTGCGGGAGCAACGCAGGATGAACACCGGGGTAGTGCAGGACGAACACAGGGGTCACACAGGGGCAACACATACCCGCCCGTATAATCAAAGGGAACCGGCCGCAAAGGAAACCAATGAACACTACCGCCGTGACCCTCTCCACCGGAACCCTCAAGGACACCGACCTCGACACCGCCCTGGAGAACATCCTCGCCACAGACACCCCCTGGAAAGTCATCGTCTGGAACGACCCCGTCAACCTCATGACCTACGTGTCCTACGTCTTCCGCAGTCACTTCGGCTACTCCCGCGCCCGCGCAGAAGAGCTCATGCTGCAGGTGCACAACAACGGCAAGGCAATCGTCTTCACCGGCTCGCGCGAAGACGCCGAAAAACACACCCAGGCAATGCACGCCTGGGGTCTGCTGGCAACCTTCGAGAAAGTAGAAAACTAATGGCGCGACCCTTCCGCCGCACCCCCGGAGGCTACACCGCCTCCTTCGAACCCGCCGAACGCGATCTGATCCGTGAACTTGCCGAAGACGTGCGCGCGCTACTGCGCCCGGCAGATACCACCGCCGACGGCGGCACCGTCGACCCGTTGGAGGCGCTGGTCGGCATCACCGAAAACCCCACCATCCCCGCTGATAGCGCCGTAGCACGCCTGCTCCCCGCCGCAAGCAGTGACGACGAGGCCGCCACTGAATACCGCCGCTACACCGAACGCGACCTGCGCGAAACCAAACGCGCGAACCTCGCTATGCTCGCCTTCGACATTGAGTCCAGCGACCTGCGCCTGAACGAGGAGCACGCCCGCGCCTGGGCCGCCGCGCTCGGCGATATCCGCCTGGTGCTCGCCGACCGCCTCTACATCGTGGACGAAGACACCGCAGAAGATATTGCGGCGTTCACCGACCCTTCCGAGATTGAGACCCAGGAAGAGTACATGGCTGTGGTGTACAACTTCGTCTCCTGGGTTCAGGACTCGCTCATGCTCGCCATGCTCGACGGGCTGGACGATGAAGAAGAGGAAAAGTCCGGCGGAGTATTTGGCGGGGCAGATGACGGGGCAAACGAGCAAGAATAGAACGAATTTTTCGAATTACCCCTCAAACTATCGTCATATACAACCACATAATGGTGGTTCTCGACTCATCTAACCGCTCAACGGACTAAAAGGGTAACCTTAGCGAGTTAGCATAGAACGTGGTACCCGACCGATAACGAAGTGTAGGTGACACATGAGTGACAGCATTGATGCAACCAATCCCTACCGTGCCCGCACCCCCTGGGGAAGCCCCGCGCCCGTAGGCCCCACCGCCGCGGCACCCATCGGCGTCTTCGACTCCGGCGTTGGCGGACTCACCGTGGCACGCGCCATCATGGACCAGCTGCCTCACGAACGCATCATCTACGTCGGCGACACCGCCCACGGCCCCTACGGCCCCCTCAAAATCGCAGAAGTACGCGCCAACGCACTGCGCATCATGGACGAACTCGTCGACTCCGGCGTGAAAATGCTCGTCATCGCCTGCAACACCGCCTCCGCAGCGGTGCTCCGCGACGCCCGCGAACGCTACACCCGCCAGTACGGCATCCCCGTCATCGAGGTGATTCAGCCCGCCGCCCGCCGTGCGCTCGCCGCAACCCGCAACCGCAAGATTGGCGTGATTGCGACGGAGGCGACCGTCACCTCCCGCGCCTACGAGGACACTTTCGCGATTACCCCGAACCTTGAGGTGCACTCGGTAGCGTGCCCGCGCTTCGTGGAGTTCGTGGAGAAGGGCATTACCTCCGGCCCCGAGCTGCTGGAGACCGCCCGCGAGTACCTGCAGCCGCTCAAGGATGCCGGCGTGGACACCCTCGTGCTCGGCTGTACCCACTACCCGCTGCTGGCCGGCGTGATTTCCTACATTATGGGTGAGGACGTCACCCTGGTTTCCTCCGCGGATGAGACCGCGAAGGACGTGTACCGCGAACTGCTCAACCACGCCATTGAAAGCCCGGTCCCCACGGAAAACCCGCACCACGAATTCCTCGCCACCGGCGAATCTGAGACGTTCTCGCAGCTGGCACGCCGCTTCCTCGGCCCCGAGGTCACCAACGTGCGCCACACCAGTTCCGTGGCGGAACGCTATCCGACTGGCTCGCTGGCGGCACTCACCCCCGAAATGCTTGCGGCACACCGCAACATCACCATCGACGAATCGGCAGATCCTGCAGAGGCAGCACACACTGTCGCGGGCACCGAATTTTCCGGCACCACCCCTAAGGACGACACCTCATGCGTCTAACCGTTATCGGTTGCACGGGCTCCTTTCCCGGCCCCGTCTCACCGGCTAGTTGCTACATGCTCACCGCCACGGACTTCGCGGGTCGAACCTGGCGCATCATCATGGACATGGGCAACGGCTCCCTCGGCATGCTCCAGCGCCATATCGATCTGAGCGATATCGACGCGATTCTGATTTCGCACCTGCACCCGGACCACTGCATCGACCTGTCCGGTCTGCACGTGGCGGTCAAGTGGGATCCGCGCGGCTGGCCCAAGGGCCGCATTCCGCTGTACGGTCCCGCCGCGATTAACGAGTACCTTTCGGCGACTCACGGCCTGGACCCCGATCCGGGCATGAGCACCGAGTTCGAGTACCACACCTGGACTGAGGGTGAGCCCGTCCAGATTGGTCCCTTCCGCGTGGAGCCGTTCCGCGTGGTTCACCCCTCGAAGGACCCGTACGCCCTGCGCATCACCTGTAACGACCGCGAGGGCCACACCGTGTTCTCGTACTCGGGCGATACCGATCTGTGCGAGGGTCTGGTCAAGGCTGCGCGCGGCGCTGATCTGTTCCTCTGCGAGGCGGCATACCAGGAGGGTCGCGACGACGCCCTGCGCGGTATTCACCTGACCGGCAAGCGCGCCGGCGAGGCCGCCACGGAGGCGGGTGTGCGTAACCTGCTGCTGACCCACCTGCCCGTGTGGAACGACCCGGACATCGCCCGCGCGGAGGCGCGCAGTGCTTTCTCCGGCCCGGTCGGCATTGCCGAAATGGCGGCAAGCTACCGCATCTACCCGCGCCCGACGGATGCTCACCCGGTCACATCCACCCTGAACGTGGTGGAGGTGCTTGACCCGCCGCTGAACACCGCGATTGCGCTCCCTAAACCAGAGCTAGATTAGGCGAAGCCCAAGCTGGACTAGACCAAATCCGAGCTAGGTTAAAACGATCCGGACTAGCGCAAACTGCGCTCAGCCTCGCCCACTTTTCGACATAGATTCAACAGACAGACACAGATTCCGCAGACAGATTCAAGGAGAACCCATGACTGCAACCCGCGAAGACGGCCGCGCCCTCAACGAACTGCGCCCCATCACCATTACCCGCGGCTGGTCCCGCAATGCTGAGGGTTCCGCCCTCATCGAGTTCGGCAACACCCGCGTGCTGTGCACCGCATCCTTCACCGAGGGCGTGCCGCGCTGGCTCAAGGGCGAAGGTAAGGGCTGGGTGACCGCCGAGTACGCGATGCTGCCGCGCGCCACCAACACCCGTTCTTCTCGCGAGTCACTGAAGGGCCGCGTGGGCGGCCGCACCCACGAGATTTCTCGCCTGATTGGTCGCTCCCTGCGTGCGGTCATCAACATGGATGAGCTGGGCGAGAACACCATCGTGCTCGACTGTGACGTTCTGCAGGCTGACGGCGGCCCCCGCACCGCTTCTATTACCGGCGCGTACGTGGCGCTGGCTGACGCTATTTCTTGGGCGAAGGAGCAGAAGATTCTGCCCGCTAAGGCGAACCCGCTGATCGATTCGGTGTCCGCAATTTCGGTGGGCATTATTGACGGCACCCCCATGCTGGACCTGCCCTACACCGAGGACGTTCGCGCCGAGACCGACATGAACGTGGTCGTCACCGGCAGCGGCAAGTTCGTTGAGGTTCAGGGCACCGCCGAAGGCGCGCCTTTCGACCGCGACGAGCTCAACAGCCTGCTCGACCTGGCGCTGGAAGGCACCGCTGAGCTGGCTCAGATTCAGCGTGAAGCACTGGCACACTAACCCGTCCCAGTAACTAGTTCCGTCGACAAGGAGAAACTATGGCAGACGCAAAGATTGTTCTGGCAAGCCACAATAAGGGCAAGCTCAAGGAACTGCGTGAAATTCTGCGCGGACGCATTGACGGCCTGGACGTTGACACCCAGGTGGTTGACGCCTCCAGCGTGAACGCCCCCGACGTTCCCGAGACCGGCGTGACCTTCGCTGAGAACTCCCTGCTGAAGGCGCGCGCTGTTGCCGAGGCAACCGGCCTGATCGCTATTGCTGACGATTCCGGCCTGTCGGTGGATGTGCTCAACGGCGCTCCCGGTATTTTCTCGGCGCGCTGGGCAGGTCGCCACGGTGATGACTCCGCGAACCTGAACCTGTTGCTGGCTCAGCTGAGCGATATTTCTGCCGAGCACCGCGGCGCGAAGTTCTGCTGCGCGGCGTCGGTTGCCTCCCCGAACGGTTTTGAGGCGGTCGAGTACGGCGAGCTGCCCGGCGAGCTGCTGACCGCACCGGCGGGGGAGGGTGGCTTCGGCTACGACCCGATTCTGCGCCCCGTGGAGCTGAACGGTGAGAACGCCCTGTATGAGGGGCAGTACGCTGGCAAGTCGTGCGCTGAGATTCCCGCCGAGATCAAGAACTCGATTAGCCACCGTGCGCGTGCTTTTGAGGCGCTGATTCCTCAGATTGCTGCTGCGCTGACCTCCTAAAACCGCTGTCTAAAACCGTCGCTGAGGCGCCAGAGCATACTCGCTGTGCCGCTCTGTTGGGTGAAAAGGCGGGGCTGGGTACGATTTTTTCGTGCATCCCCCTAAAATCCCCCACAGGGATACCAATTAAAGGCACAATAGGTAGAGAAGCTTTACCTCAAGGTTAGTGACACCAAAGAAAACTCGTCTGCTGAAGGTATCTTCGGCAGGCGAGTTTTGCTATTGAAGAGCCTTTCAGCGGGGCATCTGCCCGACGCTTGCTGTCACCGACCGCGGTAGAAAAACCTGCAGCGAAAGAGACACACCGATGCTCATCCTTCTTCTGCTGATGGCGCTCGCCCTTGCCGCCGGATGCTGGGCGTACTCCTACGTGTGGCGCGGACTGAACCGCCGCGTCATTGCCGCCGTGAAGGTGGTCGATCCGATGATTACGCTCGGGCCGTACGCCATGGTGGCCTGGGCGGGGTTGATGGGCATCATCGCCACGAATATGTGGGCGACCGGTACCCTCCAGCTGGTGCTGAGCGTGGTGTTGTGGGTGATTGTTGCCGGTACTCTCGGCTGGGCTGGTTTTTGGCTCCTCATGCACTGCCTGGGCGGGCAGACCCCGGGCAAACGCCCGATGTGGTGGCGTGAGGCGGTTGCCGCGAAGTTCGCCTGGCGTAACCTGTCCCGTATGCCCGCCTACCTGGGCGCTCGCACCAGCATCCTGCCGGTGGAGAACCCGCACCTGACCAAGCCGTACTCGGGCTCGTGGACTCGCCCGCTCGGTGCGACCATGCCCGGGTACAGCTCCAACGGTGAGTTTATTGAGGGCTTTGACGAGTTCGGTCGCAAGATGCCGCATATCTACCCTGTAGGCCCTGAACCGACCATTTTTGAGGTGGCGCGCTGGGGTAAGTCGGTGAGCTCCGATCAGCTGCTGACGACCTTCCTGCCGACCGCTCCGTTCGAGCGTCTGCGTCTGCCCGGCACCATGACGGGTCCCTTCACCTTTGCGGGGGAGGTGCCACACGGTGCGGTGACAAAGTGGCCTCGCCGCAGTGGCGCGAACCGCGCCTTCGGCTCCTACGCTCGTCTGGGTGAAATCACCGAACGCAAGGTGGAGCTGCTGGTCGACCACCGCATCATTGCGGCGTTGCAGACCACCCGTGAAAGCTACGAACGCCGACACAGCTGGATGCTCGCCTTCACCGATATCGCAGACGGCGACTTCACGATGGACGCCGACGAGAACGGCAACCTGCGCATCACCTTCGGCATGATCACCGAGGGTTACGAGACTCCGTGGGTCTTCACCAGTACCCTGAAAGACAGCCCGCGCCTGCGCCGCAAGGTACGCCACGCCATGAGGGAACGCCGCGTGCTCAAGCAGAGCAGCGGCGAGCTGATGGACTGGTACTTCGTGCCGAAGCTCAGCGAATTCCCGCACGGCCCGGTCACGAATGAGCTTCCCGAAGAGTTCTACTTCAAGTCCAATATCATGGTCACGAACCGTCACGAGAGCTCCTCGCGCGCCTCGGGTGAGGCACACTAGGGGAAGGAACGTGGGAGCAGAGCAGCGCATTAGCGGTGACTGTCTTAATCACTCTTTTCCCCAAGCCACGCTAGAATAGAGTTCCGAACGTTGAACGCTCTGCGGGGCACGACACGCGTCGTGCCCCGCAGTCGTTCTGCCCCCGTAGCACTTGAGCCGGACTCGCACTCCACCCGGTGGCACGCGTTCACCACCGCAGACATATTCACCCGAAAGGATTCCCGTGGCGTCTTCGAACTACACCGCCCGTCACCTCTCCGTGCTGGAAGGTCTGGAAGCTGTACGCAAACGCCCGGGCATGTACATTGGCTCCACCGACTCTCGTGGTCTGATGCACTGCCTCTGGGAGATTATCGACAACTCGGTGGATGAGGCGCTCGCCGGTTTCGGCCAGTCCATTCAGGTCATTCTGTACCGTGACGGTTCGGTTGAGGTACGCGATGATGGCCGCGGTATCCCCACCGACATTGAGCCGCGCACCGGCCTGTCCGGTGTGGAGGTCGTGTTCACTAAGCTGCACGCCGGCGGTAAGTTTGGCGGCGGCTCCTATAACGCGTCCGGTGGTTTGCACGGTGTGGGCGCTTCTGTGGTGAACGCGCTGTCTTCCCGCCTGGACGTGCAGGTGGACCGTGGCTCGAAGACCTACCAGATGTCCTTCCGCCACGGTATTCCCGGCTTCTTTGAGTCCGGCCGCACCCCCAAGCCCGAAGATCCGTTCACTCCCGCAACCGAGGGCACTGACGCCCTGCAGATTGTGGGTCGCGCTAAGCGCGGCGTGACCGGCACCCGTGTGCGCTATTGGGCTGACCCGCAGATTTTCACCCCCGACGCTAAGTTCAGCTACGAGGACTTGGCTGCTCGTGCGCGCCAGACCGCGTTCCTCATTCCGGGTCTGCGTATTTGCATCCGCGATGAGCGCCGACTGCCCGGCACCCCCGGTGAGTTGGAGCCCCACGAGGAAGTTTTCCAGTATGACGGCGGCATTAGCGAGTTCGTCGAGTTTCTGGCGCACGATGAGCGTATTACCGACACCTGGCGTTTTAGCGGTAGCGGCTCTTTCACCGAGACCGTGCCGGTGCTGGGTGAGGACGGCCGCTCGCAGCTGACCGACGTGGAACGCGATTGTGAAGTGGACGTTGCGCTGCGCTGGGGTATTGGCTATGAGACGACGGTCCGCAGCTTCGTGAATATTATTGCCACCCCCAAGGGCGGTACTCACACGACCGGTTTTGAGCAGGGCTTGCTGCGCGTGATGCGCAAGCACCTTGCCGATAATGCCCGCAAGTACAAGGTGGGTAACGACAAGATTGAGAAGGACGACGTGCTCGCCGGCTTGACCGCCGTGCTGACCGTGCGTCTTGCCGAGCCGCAGGTTGAGGGTCAGACCAAG
>OAVW01000671.1_pt1 | contig 10159 bp, 5 predicted proteins | sample 1495321 | NCBI WGS metagenome assembly OAVW01 (sample SAMEA2580108, study PRJEB22360) | human gut metagenome | biome: human gut; feature: human-associated habitat; material: faeces | place: Denmark | collected 2008/2010 | reverse complement strand
ACTCCGCATGGCTGTGGCCGGTGCGCGAGACCCGCCGCAAGGTGGCCCGCACCGTCTCCAACGCCCTCGCCCTCATGGACGAGAATCCGGAGTTCAAGTACGCGATGAGCTCCGCCCAGCAGTACGCCTGGCTGGAGCAGGACCGCCCCGAGCTTTTCGCGCGCATGAAGGAGCGCATCGCCGAGGGCCGCTTCATCCCCGTCGGCGGCATGTGGGTCGAGTCGGACGGCAACCTGCCCGACGGCGAGTCCCTGATCCGCCAGATCTCCTACGGCCGCCGCTACTTCAAGGAGAAGCTCGGCGTCGAACCGCGCGGCATCTGGCTGCCGGACAGCTTCGGCTACACCGGCGCCTGGCCGCAGATCGCCCGCCGCGCCGGCTACGACTGGTTCCTCACGCAGAAGATCTCCTGGAACGACACGACCAAGTTCCCCCACCACTCCTTCCTGTGGGAGGGGCTCGACGGCACGCGCATCCTCACGCACTTCCCGCCTTCCGACACGTACGCGGCGTGGGTCACCACCAAGGAGATGACCTACACCGAGCACAACTTCCAGGACAAGGACCTCTCCGACCGCGCCCTCATGCTCTTCGGCTACGGCGACGGCGGCGGCGGCCCCACGCGCGAGATGCTCGGCAGCCTGCGCCGCTTCCGCGACGTGGAGGGCCTGCCGAAGGTGGAGATCGAATCCCCGGACGTCTTCTTCGACGCCGCCCGCCGCCAGATCGTGGACGAGGCCGGCGAGGAGGCGCCCGTCTGGCACGGCGAGCTGTACCTGGAGCTCCACCGCGGCACGCTCACCGCGCAGCAGGAGATGAAGCGCGGCTGCCGCGAGGAGGAATCCCTCCTGCGCGCCGTCGAATACCTGTGCGCCGCCGCCACGATCGCCGCACCGGGCGCGTACGCGTACCCGGCGCAGGAGCTCGACCGCATCTGGACGACGCTGCTGCTCAACCAGTTCCACGACATCCTGCCCGGTTCCGCCATCGCCTGGGTGCACCGCGAGACCAGCGCCGACTACGCCCGCGACCTCAAGCGACTCAAGGAGATCGCCCAGGAGGCGTGCGCCGCCCTGCGCGCCGCCGACCCGACGGCCGACCTGCTGCCGGAGGCCGCCATCGCCCAGTACCGGGCCGACGACGCCGCGTGGCGTCCGGCGCCGGCCCGGGCCGCCGCCTCCGACGCGGCCGCGGCGCCCGCCACCGCCACCAGGCAGGACGACGGTCGCGTCACGCTGTCGAACGGACTGATGACCGCGGTCGTAGAGCCGGACGGCACCGTCTCCTCGCTGACGGACGACGTGCGCGGCCGCGAGCTCGTCGCGGCCGGCATGCGCCTCAACGCGTACGAGCTGCTCAAGGACGAACCCTCCGTCTGGGACGCGTGGGACATCGAACGCGACGCGCTGCTGTGCCACGAGACCATCGGCGGAGGCCAGGTCACCGGCGTCACCGCCGACGGGACCGGCGCGCACGTCACCGTCCGCACGGCGTTCGGCTCCAGCGTGATCGACACGACGATCACGCTCGCCCCCGGCGCCCGCAGCCTCGACTTCGCCGCCCGCGTGGACTGGCGGGAGAAGGAACGCTTCCTCAAGGTCGCCTTCCCGATCGCCGTGGCGGCCGCGCAGGCCCAGTACGACTGCCAGTACGGCCTGGTCGAGCGCCCGGTCGCGAAGAACACGCGCTCCGACGAGGCCAAGTACGAAAGCTGCACACGCCGCTTCGTGCGGATCAACGAGCCCGGCTACTCGGTGGCCGTGGCCAACGGCTCGATCTACGGCTCCGACGTGTCGCCGATTGCCGCCGACGCGGCCGCGGGGCGCACGCCCGGCACACTGTTCCGCCTGTCGCTGCTGTCCGCGCCGGTGTTCCCCGACCCGCGCACCGACATCGGCACGCACGAATTCCGCTGGTCCGTGGTCGCCGACGCGACGATCGAGCGCACGATTGCGGCGGCCACCGTGCTCAACGCGCCGACGCTGCATGACGTGCCCGCCATCGCGCCGCTCGCCTTGCTCGACGTGGCCGAGGGCATGCCGGTCATCGACTGGATCAAGCTGGCCGACGACGGCTCCGGCGACCTCATCGTGCGCGTGTACGAGGCGGCCGGCGGGCGCGCCGAGGCCACGTTGACGGTGTGCGACGCCTTCGCCGGCGGCACCGTGCGCGAAACCGGCGTCACGGAGAGCGACGACCTTGCGGCCGACCTGCCGGTGAGCCTGGAGACGCGCGGCGCGCTGCCCGCCCAGGGCGCGCGCCTCCGCCTGGCCCCCTTCCAGCTGGCCACGCTGCGCATCACCCGCTGACCCGGCCTGGTCTCGCCCGCCCCATGCGGCAACCCGTACGCTGAGAGCTCGTAAGCGTACGGTTTGCCGCATGGGTATAGGCAGAAGCGGGATGGGCGGCGTGTGGGGGCGGAGCTTCGTCTATAATGCCAGCTAAAGCGGTTTAGTAAGTCACGCTTCGGAAGTCGGACGGCGTGGTCCTCGGGCTTTCCGGCGGGAGCCGTTCCATCGACAATGATCACAAGGAAACCCATGTTCCTGATTCCCGAACAGCAGCTGTCGCGCTGTGACCGCGTCATGCAGCAGCGTCTGGAGCCGTATATCCACGAAGTGCTGGACCACTGCTCGCTGCGCGCCTGCGCCAACCCCGGCGAACCCGAGCCGTCCGCCGACTTCCTCGCCCGCGTGCGTGCCGGCGGGGTCGAGTTCACCGACTTCGCCGTGCCCGGCGAGTGGGGCACCACCTGGGGCACCACCTGGTTCGAGGTCACCGGCCGAATCGACCTTCAGCGTGCCCGCGGCCGCCGCGTGGAGCTCATGGTCAACCTAGGCTGGATGCACCACCGCGGCCCCGGCTTCCAGGCCGAGGGCCTGGCCTACCGCGCGGACGGCACCGCCATCAAAACCGCGAACCCGCGCAACTCGTGGATCCCGCTGGTCGCCGCCGACGGCACTCCCAACGTGGACCTGGCCGAGGACGGCACCTTCACCATCTACATCGAGGCCGCGGCCAACCCCTTCGTGGAGGGGCCGACCCCGTTCTCCCAGACCGAGCTGGGCGAATGCGCCGACGGCAAGCCGATCGGCTACGTCCTGAGCCAGATGGACGTGTGCGCGTTCAACGAGGACATGTTCGGCTACTACATGGATTTGGAGACCGTCTCCTCGCTCATGCGCGAGCTCAAGGATGACGACCCCCGCTACTGGCAGCTCGCCAAGGCGTTGCAGCGCTCGCTCAACGCCTATGAGGAGCGCCGGCCCGCCACCGTGGCCCAGGCCCGCCAGGCCCTGGCCGGCGTGCTGGCCGAGCCCGCCGCCTCCAGCGCGATCCGGCACATCGCCGTCGGCCACGCGCACATCGACTCCGCGTGGCTGTGGCCGGTGCGCGAGACCCGCCGCAAGGTGGCCCGCACCGTGGCCAACGTGCTGGCCCTCATGGACGAGGACCCGCAGTTCACGTACGCGATGAGCTCCGCCCAGCAGTACGAGTGGCTCGAGGCCGAGCACCCGGACCTGTTCGCGCGCATGAGGCAGCGCATCGCCGAGGGCCGCTTCATCCCGGTGGGCGGCATGTGGGTCGAGTCCGACAATATGATCCCCACCGGCGAATCGCTGGTGCGCCAGATCACTTTCGGCACCCGCTATTTCAAGGAGCACCTGGGCGTCACCCCGCGCGGCATCTGGCTGCCGGACAGCTTCGGCTACTCGGGCGCCTGGCCGCAGATCGCCCGCCGCGCCGGCTTCGTGTGGTTCCTCACGCAGAAGATCTCCTGGAACGACGTGACGAAGTTCCCGCACCACTCCTTCGAATGGGAGGGCATCGACGGCACGCCGATCCTCACCCACTTCCCGCCGTCGGACACGTACTGCTCGTCCATGAGCATGCACGAGGTGCAGTATTCGCAGCGCAACTTCCTGGACAAGGACCTCTCGCGCAACGCGATCCTGCTCTACGGCTGGGGCGATGGCGGCGGCGGCCCCACGCGCGAGATGACCGCGCGCATCCGCCGTGACCGTGACCTGGCCGGCTCGCCGAAGGTAGACTTCGGCACGCCCGACGAGCTGTTCGGCCGCGTGCGCCAGGACATCGTGGACGACGCCCAGGGCGAGATCCCGGTGTTCAAGGGCGAGCTGTACCTGGAGCTGCACCGCGCCACGCTCACCGCCCAGCAGGACATGAAGCGCGGCTGCCGCCAGGAGGAGGCGATGCTGCGTGCCACCGAGTACCTGTGCGCCGCGGCCACGGTGAAAGCGCCCGGCTACGCCTACCCGCGCGAGGAGCTCGACCGCATCTGGAAGACGCTGCTGCTCAACCAGTTCCACGACATCCTGCCCGGCTCGGCCATCGCCTGGGTGCACCGCCAGGCCCGCGAGGAATACGCGCGCGACATCGCCCGGCTGCGTGACATCGCCGCCGACGCCGCGCACGCCATCGCCCAGGCGACCGGTGCCGCCGACGTGGCCGACGCGCAGATCACCCCGTACGCCGCCGACTCCGCCGAGGCCTGGGCCGTGCGCGCCGCCTCGGCCGTCGCCGTGCCCGCCGGCCAGCCGGCCGTGCGCGTGGCGCGCGGCGAGGACGGCACGACCGCCCTCGACAACGGCCGCCTGCGCGTCCGTGTCGAGCCGACCGGCTTCGTCACCTCGATGGTCGACCTTGCGGTCGGCCGCGAGCTCGTGCCCGCCGGCACCGCCCTGGGCCGCTACGAGCTGCTCACCGACGAACCCTTCCAATGGGACGCGTGGGACATCCAGCGCGACGCCTTCCTCACCGCCACTGGCCTCGACTCCTCCGAGGTCACCGGCGTGGAAACCGGCGCGGACGGCTCCGTCACCGTCTCCGTGGCGGCCAAGGCCGAGGGCGTCGGCATCGCCACCCGCATCACGCTGCGTCCGGGCACCGCCAGCCTCGACTTCGCCGCCGACGTGGACTGGCACACCGAGGAACAGTTCCTCAAGGTGGACGTGCCGGTCACCGTGCAGGCCCTCAACGCCCAGTACGAGTGCCAGTACGGCATCGTCGAGCGTCCGATCCAGAAAAACACCAAGTCCGACGAGGCCAAGTTCGAAAGCTGCACGCACCGCTTCGTGCGCGTGGCCGACGCCGCCTACGCGGTGGCCGTGGCCAACGCCAGCACTTACGGCTCCGACGTGGCCCCGCTGCGCGGCGACGCCCCCGCGGGCGCCGGCCGCGGCACGATGATCCGCCTGTCGCTGTTGTCCGCGCCGCTGTACCCGGACCCGCGCACCGACCAGGGCGAGCACTCCTTCGCCTGGAGCGTCGTGGCCGACGCCGGCGTGTCCGAGACGCTGGCCGAGGCCAACCGCCTCAACACGCCCGTCCTGGCCGAGGTCCCGGCCTTCGAGCCGCTGGTACGCCTGGAGCGCACCGAGGGCGTGCCGGTGCTCGACTGGATCAAGGTGGCCGACGACGGCTCCGGCGACATCGTCGTCCGCATCTACGAGGCCGCCGGCGGCACCGCCACGGCGACGCTCGCCGTGTGCGGGGAGCTGGCCGGCGCCACCGTGCGCGAGGTCACCGTGCTGGAGGAGGACGGCCTCGACGCCGACCTGACCCGCGCGCTCGCCGCCGACGGGCCGCAGGCCGCCGCCGGCGCCGAGCTCACGCTGGCCCCGTTCCAGCTGGCCACGCTGCGCATCAGCCGTTGACCGACCCACCGCGGCGCGCGGACGGCGGCGCCCGGCATTCCCACGCCGGGCGTCGCCCCCACGTGCCGCGGCCGCATATCATCCCCGCGAACCCATCCCGACGAACGGAAGACACTTTCCATGCAGTACGAGACCATCCCCGCCTCGGTCCAGGCGTTCATGGACCGCATCACCGCACTGTGCGGCGAGGAGCACGCCGACTGGGCGCGCAACTTCAACGCGTGCTTCGCCAACACGCTGACCACCACCGTGCGCCGCCACGAAGACGGCACGACCTTCGTGCTCACCGGCGACATCCCCGCCATGTGGCTGCGCGACTCCACCGCGCAGGTGCGGCCCTACCTGGCCATCGCCGGCGACGACCCCGACCTGGCGGATATGATCGCCGGTCTGGTGCGCCTGCAGTTCCGTTACATCGGCATCGACGCCTACGCCAACGCGTTCAACGAGGAGCCCAACGGGCACACCTGGGATCCGAACGACCGCTCCGACTTCTCCAGCCCGTGGCTGTGGGAGCGCAAATACGAGCTCGACTCGCTGTGCTACCCGCTGCAGCTGGCCTGGCTGCTGTACGCCAACACCGGGCACACCGACCACTTCGACGCCACCTTCGCCGCCGGCGTCAGGCGCATCCTCGACGTCATCGAAACCGAGCAGGACCACGCCGCGCGCTCGCCGTACTTCTTCGTGCGCGACTGCGACATCCCCACCGAGTCGCTGGCCAACGACGGCAAGGGCACTCCGGTGGCCGTCACCGGCATGACCTGGTCCGGCTTCCGCCCCAGCGACGACGCGTGCACCTACCATTACCTGGTGCCGGCGAATATGTTCGCCGTCGTCGTGCTTGGCTACGTGGAGCGCATCTTCACTGAGGTGACGCCGGACGCCGACCTCGCCGCGCGCGCCGGGCGGCTCGCCGGCGAGATCCGCGAAGGCATCGAGGCACACGCCCGCGTGAGGAACGCGGCGGGGGAGCCGATCTACGCCTATGAGGTGGACGGCCTGGGCCATGCGCTCGTCATGGACGACGCCAACGTGCCCAGCCTGCTGGCCGCCCCCTACCTCGGCTACTGCGCGGCGGACGACCCGACCTACCAGGCCACGCGGCGCACGCTGCTGAGCGGGGAGAACCCGTTCTACTACGCGGGCGAGCACACGGCCGGCATCGGCTCGCCGCACACGCCGCCGCGCTATGTGTGGCCGATCGCGCGCAGCATCGAGGGCCTGACCTGCCCTAGCCAGGAGGAGAAGGCCGCGATCCTGGACAACCTCGTCGCCATCGACGCCGGCACGAACCTCATGCACGAGGGCGTGTGCGTGGACGACCCGACGCAGTACACGCGCGAATGGTTCTCGTGGTCCAACATGATGTTCTGCGAGCTGGTGATGGACTACTTCGGCATCCGCGTCAAACGCTGACCGGTTGGTTGGTTGGCTGGCTGACTGGTTAGCTGGCTGACGGGACGGCCGTTCGGCCCGTCAGCCAATGGAATGTGGCCCGCCTGCGTGCTTGGCACGCGGGCGGGCCACGGTGTTTCGGGCATTCCCGGCGGGATCGGCTGTGATCAGGCGGCGTGCACGGAGAAGCGCTCGCCCACGTGCGCGGCCCGCTCGGCCTCATCCACGACTGCGATGGCGTAGTCGGCGTAGCTGATGTGGCTGGTGCCGTCGGCGCCGTTCTCCAGCTCCTCGCCGGCGGCCACATAGGAGCCGGTGCGTTCGCCATCGGCCTGGAAATCGGCGGCGGGGGAGATGTAGGTCCACTTGACGTCGGAGCGGGTGCGCAGCGCGTCGAGCGCCTTGCCCATCGCGGTCGCCAGCGGTACGAACGCCTCCGGGAAGGTCGGGGCGTCCTTGAGCTGCATGGTGTGGGCGGCGTCGAGGTACAGGCTGCCGGCGCCACCCACGACGATGAGGCGCGTGGCGGTGCCCGCGAGAATGTCGCACAGGTGCCTGAGGGACGTGGAGTGCTGGGGGAGCGTGTCCGGAGTCCAGGCGCCGAACGCGTCCACGACCACATCGAAGCCGGCGAGGTCGGCCGCGGTGAGGTCGAACAGGTCCTTGACGATGGCGTGCTGGGCATCGGTCTTGTTCTCGCCGCGCACGACGGCGGTGACGTCATGGCCGCGGCGCACGGCCGCCTCGACGACGAGGCGGCCTTCCTTGCCGTTGGCGGCGACGACTGCGATCTTGAGCTGCTGCATGATGGTTCCTTTCGCTGTGATCCGTGGGCGGGAGTCTTGCGTTCCCCGCCCTCGTGACATACGGTAGGAGAGTACGGAAGAAATGGGAAGAAGGCACAATATTGTGCCGTAGTTCCCTCAAGGGAACTTTTTGATGATTCCAACGGAAAACGGAGGAAAGACGATGGAAGCGATGCACACGCTGCCGGCGTGTCCCGTCGAGACGACGCTGATGCTCATCTCTGACAAATGGAAGGTGCTCATCCTGCGCGATCTGCTCGGCGGCACGATGCGCTTCTCCGAGCTGCGCCGTTCGTTGGGCGGCGTCTCGCAGAAGGTGCTTACCGCCAACCTGCGGCAGATGGAGGCCGATGGTCTGGTACACCGCGAGGTCTACCCGGAGGTGCCGCCGCGTGTCGAGTATTCGCTCACCGGCACCGGCCAGAGCCTCGAGCCCGTCATCGACGCGATGCGCGACTGGGGCGCCGCCTACCAGCGTGCCCATGCCGCCACGGGGGATTCCGCCGCGGTATGAGCGGGGCAGTGGGTCATGGTGTGGCGTGGCTGCTTCGCTGGGGGCGTGTGGGCGGGGGAGAGTCGATAGCAGAAGACCCCGCGCGGTGGCGGGGTCCTGGTGGTGGCTCCGAGCGGCATCGATCCGCTGACCTAACGATTTTCAGTCGTTCGCTCTACCAACTGAGCTACAGAGCCATGAACAGTTGAAAAAACCCGGATGAACCGGGTTTCAGCTATTCGAGCGACCCCGGCCGGACTTGAACCGGTGACCTCCGCCGTGACAGGGCGGCGCTCTTGTTTGTGTTCAATTAGTTGTTGCGGGTTTAGTCACGATGATTTTTCGGGTTGGGGGTGGTGACGTTTTGTTGGACTCCGGTGTCCTTGTTCTTTGATTATGCCATGAGTCCGAGCTCACGTCTTCGTTCCCGTTGTCTAAATGAAAGTGCAACACCCGTTAGATTGGAAATTGCCTAGAAAACCAGTCCGAAGGGATGTCGCACCTATGGGAGAAGTATATTCGCACCTGTCGGAAGAGGAACGCCAGGTCATCCGGATCGAGGTAGGCAACGGCGCCAGCATACGCGGGATCGGCGCGATGCTGGGCCGCAGCCCGTCCAGCATCAGCCGGGAGATCAAGCGCAACACATGGTTCCCGTCCAACGAGAACGAGTCGTACCGCCCGTACCGGCCGAAAAGACTGAAGGCGGGGCCATGGACCGGCCGCTACTACATCGCCGGGCCCGCGCGGCGCAAGGCCGACCGCAGGAGATCCAAGCCACGAAAGCCCTACCGGCTGTCGCACGACCGCCTGTGGGCGCAGGTGGCCGAATGGCTGGGCCGCGGCTGGTCGCCGCTGCCCGTCAGCGGCAGGCTGCGCGTCCTGTGGCCGGACGATGCGCTCATGCGCGTGTGCCCGGAGACCATCTACCGATGGGTCTACTCCAGCAGGCCGCTTCGGGAACGCTGGGCGCGGTGCCTGCCGCGAGGGCACAGGCGGCGCCGCAGGCACGGCGGCAGGAGGACGTCGCGCTTCCCGATCCCCGGCCGAGTGCCCATCTCCGAACGCCCGCCGGAGGCCGACGGCAGGAGCGCGTTCGGCCATTGGGAGGCCGACAGCGTCATCGGAGTGGGATGCGACCTGCACACCGAGGTGGAGAGGAGGACCAGGTTCCTCATGGCCCGCGTCGTTCCGGACAAGACCGCCGGCGAGAGCGTCGGGGCGCAGCTGGACATGTTCTCGCCGCTGCCGGCCGGCGCGCGCGTCAGCGTCACGCACGACAACGGCACCGAGTTCGCCCACCACGAAAGGCTGCGCGACGGGCTGGGCATGGCCACGTACTTCGCCGACCCGTACTCCAGCCGGCGGCGGGGAAGCAACGAGAACCGCAACGGCATGATCCGCCGGTATCTGCCCAAACGCTGCGAGATCCGGATGGACATGGCAAAGGAGGTCAGGGAGATCGTCGACGAGATCAACAACCGTCCCATGCGCGTGCTCGGCTACCGCACGCCCGCCGAGGCGTTCGCCGACGAACTGTTAGAATTACAGGACCAACAAGGGTGTTGCACTTCTAAATAGACATCGGGGTTTGGCGATGCTGGTGCCGAAAGTGAGTTTGATCCTCTCGTCCCGGTACCAGGTCATGTATGCGTCCAGTCGTTCGATGAACCCCTTGATGGTGACGCCGGCGAAGTCGCGCCCGTGGAAGAACTCCTGCTTGAGACGCCCGAAGAATCCCTCCGCGGCGGCGTTGTCGGGGCTGCAGCCCTTCGCGCTCATTG
>OAVW01000657.1_pt1 | contig 10242 bp, 6 predicted proteins | sample 1495321 | NCBI WGS metagenome assembly OAVW01 (sample SAMEA2580108, study PRJEB22360) | human gut metagenome | biome: human gut; feature: human-associated habitat; material: faeces | place: Denmark | collected 2008/2010 | reverse complement strand
TACATGAACGGGGTCGGTCAGGTATTCGGGGCTATCCGATTCGCCAGTTCCGGCGGGTGCGGGGGCCTCGTCCCACATGCCGGTGAGCTTATCGACGGTCCACTCTTCGCTCTCCAGGGCGGCGGCGAGGCGGTCAACCTTCGTGCGGTCGTTCCAGGCGCGCTGCGTATCGGGGTCTTCCGCCTTGACCTCCTCGTGCATGCTGCGGGCTTCACGAATGAGGTTCAGGATGGTTGCGGCAACATCGTCGACCGCGGGATCGTCGCTCTCGCTCGAGTAGACGAGGTCGCCCGCCAGTTCGGCGGAGTGCTCCCCGTACTCGAGGGCGATACGCGCCCAGACGGGGGTGTACCCGGGAAGGATGCTCGAATCATCGTCGAAGCCGTCCGCAAAGTCGCCTGCGATACCGTCTTCAAGATCGCCCGAAAGGTCGCCTTCAAGAATCTCTGCGGGAGTATCAGAGAAGCCCAGCGAACCCTCCTCAGCTACAGGCTCAACAGCAGAATCGCCTGCAGATTCTCCAGCAGACTCACCAGCAGGGTCCTCTACAGCATCATCAGCGAAGGCGCGCTGAGACCACGGCGTGACCTGCTCATTCAGCTGATCATCCGCGTTCTCTCGATCCCAATTCTGCTCGTTCTGAGCCATTGATACCTTCCCTTCACACCCATTCATGCACCCAAACCGGGCACCATACCGGTACGGGTGCGCCCCGTCACCACGTGCGCACCCGTACCACCCCTTACCGGGGCTCATATTTGCTCTTACTGCAGGAACTTCTCGAAGCCCTTCGGCAGGTTCATGCTGGACAGATCCATCTCCTGGTTCTGAGCCTGCTGACCGAATGCAGCACCGGCGCGAGCCTGCTGCGCCTTAGCTGCTGCTGCCTCCTGCGCCGCACGCTTCTGCGGGTTGCCGGAGCGAGCCTTCTTCTTCTTGTTGTTCTTCGCGTTCTTACGAGCGCCACCCGCCGCAGCCGCCATACCGGGCATCTGCATACCACCGGGCATGCCGGGCATCTTGCCGGAAGCGAGCTTCTTCATCATCTTCTGAGCCTGAGCGAAACGCTCCATCAGCTGGTTCACCTCAGAGACGGTCACACCAGCACCCTTAGCGATACGGGCACGGCGAGAACCGTTAATGATGCGCGGAGCCACACGCTCGTGCGGGGTCATGGAGCGAACAATCGCCTCCACGCGGTCGATCTCGCGCTCGTCAAAAGCTTCAAGCTGCTGACGCATCTGAGCCGCACCGGGCATCATCATGAGCAGCTTCTTCATGGAACCAAGCTTACGAATCTGCTGCATCTGAGCCAGGAAGTCCTCAAAAGTGAAGTCTTCCTGATCGATGAACTTCTTCGCCATGCGGTCGGCTTCAGCCTTATCCCACTGAGCTTCAGCCTGCTCAATCAGAGTCAGGATGTCACCCATATCCAGGATGCGGCTTGCCATACGGTCCGGGTGGAACTGCTCAAAGTCAGTGACGTTCTCACCGGTGGACGCGAACATAATCGGCTTGCCGGTCACCGAAGCCACCGACAGCGCCGCACCACCGCGGGCGTCACCATCAAGCTTAGACAGGACCACACCGGTGAAGTCCACGCCCTCGTTGAAGGCGTTAGCGGTGTTCACGGCGTCCTGACCAATCATCGCATCGATGACGAACAGAACTTCGTGCGGCTCAATAGCGTCACGAATGTTACGTGCCTGCTGCATGAGCTCAGCGTCAACACCCAGACGACCCGCGGTATCGACAATCACCACGTCGTGCAGCTTAGCGCGAGCCTCAGCCACACCGTCACGTGCCACCTGTACGGGATCGCCGGTGGGTACGTCAAACTCGCTGGTCACACCGGGGTGCGGCGCGTACACGGGCACGCCCGCACGCTCACCGACGACCTTCAACTGGGTCACCGCGTTGGGGCGCTGCAGGTCGGATGCAATCAGCATCGGGGTGTGACCCTGGCCCTTCAGCCAGTGAGCCAGCTTGCCCGCCAGGGTGGTCTTACCGGCACCCTGCAGACCCGCCAGCATGATGATGGTCGGGCCGCTCTTCGCCATGTTGATGCGGCGGGTCGAACCGCCGAGGATGCTCACCAGCTCCTCATTCACGATCTTAACGATCTGCTGGGAGGGGTTCAGCGCCTCGGAAACTTCCGCACCGAGAGCGCGTTCCTTCACGTGGGCGGTAAATTCGCGGACCACGGGGACGGCGACGTCAGCGTCGAGCAGGGCGCGGCGGATTTCGCGGACGGTTGCATCAATGTCTGCCTCGGAGAGGCGGCCCTTGCCGCGCAGGTTCTTAAAAGTTGCCGTCAAGCGGTCGGAGAGAGAATTGAACACGAGCCGTGATCACTTTCTTAACGTTGAGGTGGCCCCCAGCCGCGAAGGCGAACGGGGATGGTTAGTCAGTCTTTAAGGATACAGGATGCGCGCTTTCTCCCCCGCCTCCACCTGTGGATAAGTGGCGCCGGTTCACCCTGAGCTCAGGATTTACGCTCAGGATTTACACTCAACGTCCCCTCCCGCACCCCTCAGCAAATGTGTGGCAGGTGCCAGACTTACCCCCTCATAGAGGCGCAACTGAAACCCTCAGCAGATGTTCCGCACACCGCCTCAGCCTGCTCAACACGTCAGATAGATTAGATTTTCTAGACAGCCTGGGTTAGAATTCTAAAGGTGTTACGCACAAATGCGTGATACGCCCGAGTGGCGGAATTGGCAGACGCGCCTGACTCAAAATCAGGTTCTTCGGAGTGTGGGTTCGAGTCCCACCTCGGGCACCAACCCAAAAGCGGCGGGAAAGCTTGAAACATTTCCTCTCCTTACGAGGGAAAGCTTCAAGCTTTCCCGCCGCTTTTCTGTATCCGCTTCTGTACCCCACCCGCACATCGGATGCGGCAACAATAAAGGCACAAGAAAGATAAAGACACAATAAAGCTAAAGACGTAAGAAACCGCCGCCCGGCCGTGAGAGTTCACGACCGGGCGGCGGTTCTATATACCTAGCGTGCAGGCTGAGGATTACCCTCAGCTACGCATCGAAAAAGATTGGTGAGCGGCTTAGCGCTTGACCTCGTCCTCCTCGTAAGGACGCAGAGCCTCGCGCTCGCCCTCAGCACCGTGGACGCGGTGTACCTGAACCATGTTGGTGGTACCTGCGCGGCCTGCGGGAGCACCGGCAGCAACGACGACCAGGTCGCCAGCTTCTGCCAGACCGTTCTTCAGCAGGTACTCGTCCACGAACTGGAACAGACCTTCCTGATCGGTGATCATCTCAACCTGCTCAGCGTCAACACCCCACAGCATGGACAGGAAGGAGCGAACCTTCGAGCTGGTGGTGAACGCAACAATCGGGGTCTCGGGACGCAGACGTGCCAGACGACGTGCAGAGTCACCGGACTGGGTGAAAGTAACGATGAGCTTTGCGTCCAGCTGGTCAGCGATGTTCACTGCTGCGCGGGTAATTGCGCCACCGCGGGTGCGGGGCTTGCGGTCCAGCTCGGGCACGCGGTACAGGCCGCCCTTTTCGGTATCCTGAACGATTGCAGCCATAGCCTGCAGGGTCAGGATCGGGTACTTACCGACCGAGGTCTCACCGGAGAGCATCACAGCGTCTGCACCGTCGAGGATTGCGTTAGCGCAGTCAGAAACCTCTGCACGGGTGGGGACGGGGTTGTCGGTCATGGACTCGAGCACCTGGGTTGCCACGATGACAGGCTTTGCCCAGCGGCGTGCCATGTCGATTGCCTTCTTCTGGACGAGGGGAACCTCGGAGAAGGGCAGCTCAACACCGAGGTCACCACGAGCGACCATGATGCCGTCGAACTTGTCGATGATGTCCTGCAGGTTCTCAACTGCCTGGGGCTTCTCAATCTTGGCGATGACGGGTACGCGGATACCCTCTTCGTCCATGATCTTGTGGACGGGGTCAACGTCTGCACCGGTACGGACGAAGGAGAGTGCAATGATGTCTGCACCCATCTTCAGTGCGAAGCGCAGATCGTTTGCGTCCTTCTCGGTCAGCGCGGGCAGGGAGACTGCTGCGCCGGGCAGGTTGATGCCCTTGTTGTTGGAGATCGGGCCACCGACGACCACGCGGGTGCGAACGCGGGTGGGAGTTACCTCAATAGCTTCGAGGCGAATCTTGCCGTCGTCGAGCAGGAGCTTGTCGCCGAGCTTTACGTCGCCGGGCAGACCCTTGTAGGTGGTGCCACAGATTTCTGCGGTACCTTCAACGTCTTCGGAGGTGATGGTGAAGTCTGCGCCGGGCTCAAGGTATTCCTTGCCGTTTGCGAAACGCTCGAGGCGAATCTTGGGGCCCTGCAGGTCGGCGAGGATAGCAACGTCCTTACCGAGCTTTGCAGACTGGTCACGGATGGTGTCGTAGCGTGCCTGGTGCTCGGCGTGGTCACCGTGGCTCATGTTCAGACGGGCGACGTTCAGGCCAGCCTTGATTGCCTCGGAGATCTTCTCGGGGGACTCGATTGCCGGACCGATGGTTGCAACGATTTTTGCGCGCCTCATGTACCTAACCTTTGTGTGTTGTTTCATGTGGCCCCTGAGGGCTCACACTGATTTTCCGGGGAAGACTAATGTCAAATTCCCAATTATTCCCACGTGTTCTAACAGGTAACCACATGCCGGATGCGTGGGACTCTTTCTCAATTATAGGGGTTTTGCGCCCTCTTGGGTATGCTTCTCCCAACTCTTTCCACCGAAGAAATTGTGTTTCACGTCGCATTTTGAACGCCACCCCTCTTCCATCGAACACGCCACAGAAAGTCGATTTTCACTCCCACCACCCCCGCCTCGCCCGGAAAGTAAATTAGGGTACTTTTTACCCATATCTAGCCAGTACTGCGCAATATTTAGTCTCGTTCGAGAACATTCGAGCATATTTCAAAAACATAGAGACACTCAGAGTGGGCTATGAGAAGATAGATGGGGCATCCAAAAGCTGGGCGATTTCACATTTTCGCGCGCCTAGCCTATATTGGAACCCATAATTAGTATTTGAAATGCGAAATATATCTGGAAGGTTCACAGATGACTACTCGCGTGCTGATTATCTTCGGCTCCACCTACGGCTACACCGAACAGTACGCCACCTGGCTGGCAGAAGATCTGCGTGCACTCCCGCAGGCCCCCGAGGTTGAGACTGTCCCCGCCTCCAAGGTCACCCCCGAGCAGGCTGAGGCATTCGACGCTTTCGTCATTGCCGGCAGCGACTACGGTGGATTCCTCAACGGCGCACCGGCACTTCGCAAGAAGATTCTGCCGATTATTGCGCCCAAGAAGAACCGCACCGCATTCTTCACCGTCTCCTTCACCGGTGAATACTCCAAGAAGCTGCTGGACAAGGCCGTCGCCAAGAGCTACACCCCCGAACTGACCGAAGGTCGCCCCGTCTACCACCTGCGTGGCGGCATCGACTTCGACAAGATTTCGCTGGCTCACAAGACCGCCCTGAAGGGCCCGGTGCGCGCATGGCTCATGGCTAACCCGCACCCGAACGAGGGTATTCAGCAGATGCTCGAATGCTACAAGACCGGCAAGGCTGAGTACATCGATCGCGAGACCCTCAAGCCGCTGGTCGAGGACATCGCAAAGTTCCTCTAAGCCTTTCGGGAAACACAAGCTTTCGCCTCTTCCCACCCGTCTCTTTCAGCCGGACATCAGAACCTGAAGGAGCGGGCGGGAAGAGCCGAGATAAACGTGCCAACAGGCACCATATACGTGGTCGATGACTCTTCATCTCTCCTGCATCGACCATGCAACTCCGGGTGCCGGTGCGAGGCCGCGCCAGATACAGTACCCGGAACATGAGGGGTGGGTCTTTGTGTGTGCGGCCCACCCCTTTCCTTATGCCCGCAAGCCAAAGCCCCTGCAGCGTCCCCTCCGACAGAGCAGTCCACAGAATGAAATTCGCAATGCCCCGGCGTGTCACCCACCTAAAATTTTTCGCAAAAAACTGAGCCCATAAATGCACCGACAAGCCGCAAAACTAAACAGGTCCCCCAAAGACCCCAAATTACTGTGCACTCTGCGAAAGATATGCCGCCAGAATGACATGCCAAATCATTGCGCACAGCGGTGCAGGTACCGTACGCTGTTAGCTGTGTCAGCCGCTTGACATACATCCCCGGCAGCCGACACACACATCACTTCAACTACCCCACATATTCACTCGTGTCAGAAGCCCCCACACAGGGCCACATCGACACATCCACCTCTCAAACACAGGCAAAATCTATGAAGAAACTCCAGACTGCCGCACGCTCCGCGGCAGCCCGCTCCATCATGGCGTCCGCAGGTGCACTCTCCCTCGTCGCCGCATCCCTCACCTCCGTTCCCGCAGCCTTCGCCGCCCCCAGCGCGAGCGCAGCCACAGAGGTCAACCTCGGCGCATCCTACGAGGAGCTCACCTACGCTCCCGCCCCGGATGCATCCCTGGTCGAACGCTCCAACCCCGCCATGGGTGCGGGCGAGCGCGAACGCCTGGGCACCGCGAACGCACGCACCGGCGCCATCTCCCCCGCTTCTACCGCAACTCTGAGCGGTATTTCCGCAACCCAAAGCTCCGCGCAGGGCCTGGGAACTGGTCGGGGTCTGGCAGCCGGTCAGGCACTGGCACCCGGTCAGGCGCTGGCACAGGGCCGCTCCGCGTGGACCCCCTCCGGCGGCACCCTCGGCATGGACGTCTCCTCGCACCAGCAGAACGTGGACTGGGCGAGCGCCTACGCCGCAGGTTCCCGCTTCGCCTACGTGAAGGCAACCGAGGGCGGCTACTACACCAACCCCTACTTCAGTCAGCAGTACAACGGCTCGGCGCAGGTCGGCATGGTGCGCGGCGCCTACCACTTCGCAAACCCCCGCACCTCCTCGGGTGCCGATCAGGCACGCTACTTCGTGCAGAATGGTGGCGCGTGGACTGCCGACGGCAAGACCCTGCCCGGCCTGCTGGACATCGAGTTCAACCCCTACCCCGCCTACGGCAACACCTGCTACAACATGACCCCGGCGCAGCTGACCGCCTGGACCCGCGACTTCGTGGACACCTACCGTTCACTGACTGGTCGCGCCCCGATGGTGTACACCGCAACCTCCTGGTGGTCGCACTGCGTGGGTTCGCCGCAGTTCGGCGCTCTGCCGCTGCACCTGGCAAGCTACTCGACCGTGGTCGGTGCGATTCCGGCGGGTTGGAGCGGCTACGACATTTGGCAGTTCACTGACTCGGGCCCGTTCGTGGGTGACTCGAACTTCTTCCCCGGCACCGTGAACGATCTGAAGGTTCTGGCAAAGAACCCCAACGCGGTGCACCGCAACTGGTCGAACGGCCAGGATCGCGCAGCGGAAGACCGTTCGGCAGAAGACCGCGCGGTACAGGATTCGAACGTGGTGACCACCGCGACCGGTTCCATTGATATTCGCACCGGCATCGGTAACTTCTGGAATAAGAATCGTTCCTTCTACGGCAACCCGATTGGCACCGAGTACTCTCTGGGTCACGGCGTGTATGCGCAGAAGTTCACCAACGGCAAGACCATCTACTGGACGAACTCTCACGGTTCGCACTGGCTGGTCACCAACGGCGGCCTGGATTATAAGTTCCGCTCGGACGTGGCACGATTCCGCGGCCTGACCACCGACGAGGAAACCCGCTCCGACACCATCGCAGTCTCCTTCGCTAACGGTGAAGGCGCCTACTGGTCCAACGCGTACGGCACCCACATCATCAATGAGCGCGGCTCCATCTACGCGACCTGGCGTGCAGCTGGCATGAGGGGCGTGCCTACCACTGACGAGCAGAATCTGGGCAACGGCATCATCAAGCAGGAATTCACCGGCAGCACCACCTACGTGTGGTCCGCACAGACCGGCACCCACCGCCTGCACACCGGCGGCGCGTTCTACCACCGTTTCCTGCAGCACCGCGGCACCTGGGGTGCACCGGTGACCGATGAAACCGCCACCTCCACGGGTGCTCAGGTGCGATTCGCCTCCGGCAAGGTACTGCTCTGGTCGGATGCGTACGGTGCGTACGAGACCAACGGTAACGGCGCAATTTTCAAGCACTGGGAGAAGAATACCGCTCGCTACGGTGCGGCACGCGGCGACGAGTCCTACGCGAACGGCGTGTACTACATGGACTTTGAGCGCGGCACGATCCGCTGGACCGCGCGGCGCGGTATCTACTAAGAGCGTGGCATTTACTCAACGGCGCGGCAGCTAATAAACACTGCAACGCGCATATAAAAACGAGGGGCACCTGGCAGAGGTGCCCCTCGTTCTTTTGCTACAGGAAGCATCTTCTGAACAACACAAAAATCAAGATGCACCCTGCAGCGGGTGGGTTACCGAGTGAGTAGAGAACCCGGCTATGTTACCCGTGCCGGCAGGTAAATTTATAGCGTGGCGGGCGAACCACTACGAAGTCATGCAATGTCCTAAAAGCCCCGGATTAGTGTGGCGGACATAATCCCCATTGACTATGTCCGTGGGGCCCACACTAATCGTTGGTGAGACCTCACCCCGAAGGTGTCTAGAGGGGCGCCTGACCGGAAGTAAGGACTCAACGGTGAATAACGGCACGGTACGAAGATGCTGAAATTCACCCGGGTATGGCGTTCCGTAAGAAGGAATCGATATCTAGGAGGGCCGAAACCTTCACACGTCATATCCCGTTACATCTAGGGTAGGTGTAGCGACGTGCGAAACCTATCTCTTCGGCAAATATTACGCTTCAATCAATGGTTGAATGTTTTCACTACGAGAATACATTTTGAGGTCTATAGATGTCAAACAAAGTATTCTCTTGCATTAGTTTAGTGCGGATTTTGAGATAATCCACCGGATATTTCAAAAATAAATTCCCGGATATATTACGTTTAGGTGCCTAGTACTCACAGAGATTTTCGGCTCCTCACGATAACGGCTCTCAAAACTCGGAACCCTAAAACGCCGCGTTAAAAACACTAAGGCGCACCCCGCGTCGTATGCACAGCAGAAAGAGTACCCCTACTCCCCCGCCACACGAGATGCGCCCTAGGCGCTATAACCATCGAAACTACCGGCAAGACCCCAGCCGAGTGAGACCTTGAAGCCCTACCGGACGCCTCGACCCATCCGCTAGCTTAGAGGCTAAAACAAACAAAAAAGTGCGGGCGGAAAATCTCTGACAGCCCAAAACCCAGACGCCGGGAATTCTTCCCCGCCGCCATTTCCTCGAAGACAGCCGGTGCCTCGTCAACCTCACGTAGCTGAACCACCGGAACCACGATGCCGTCAGCACCGAACTGGAATGCCTCCGCCAAATCCTGACGGGTACCCACCAGGGAGCCCACCACGCGGATGCCGTCCAGAATAATCTTCACAATGGACAGCTCCATCATCTCCGAAGGCAGACCAACAGCCACCACGGAACCGCCCGCACGAACCGACTCAACAGCCTGGTTGAACGCAACCTTCGACACCGCGGTCACCACAGCAGCGTGAGCGCCGCCGCCGGTCAGCTCGCGAATACGAGCCGGGACATCCTCAACCTCACGACCGTTGATGACGTGATCAGCACCGGTCTCACGAGCCAGAGCCAGCTTGTCGTCGTTGATATCAACAGCGATAACCTTGGCACCGAAAACCTTCTTAGCGTACTGAACAGCCAGGTTACCCAGACCGCCCGCACCGTAAGCAACCAGCCACTCACCGGGGCGAACCAGCGACTCTTTAATTGCCTTGTAGGTGGTCACACCAGCGCAGGTAATGGAGCTTGCCTGTGCCGGGTCAAGGCCCTCGGGAACCTTCACAGCGTAATCAGCGGTCACCAGGGTGTACTCGCTCATGCCGCCATCAACCGAGTAGCCTGCGTTCTTCACCGAACGACACAGGGTCTCACGGCCCGAGGTGCAGTACTCGCAGTGGCCGCAGCCCTCGAAGAACCAAGCCACCGACACGCGGTCGCCTTCCTTCAGGGACTCAACACCCTCGCCGACCTTGACGACACGGCCGATGCCCTCGTGGCCCAGAATACGACCCGGAACCTCACCGAAGTCGCCGGAAGCCACGTGCAGGTCAGTGTGGCACACGCCCGAGTACTCAATCTTCACGAGTGCCTGGCCGTGACCGACAGCCGGAACGGGAACCTCACGGACAACAACCGAACCGTCAACCTTCTCAGGGACAACAACAGCCTTCATGGTTTCCTTGCACATGACCTAAACTCCTTAGTCATCGGTGGCCGCGCT
>OAVW01000656.1_pt1 | contig 10245 bp, 7 predicted proteins | sample 1495321 | NCBI WGS metagenome assembly OAVW01 (sample SAMEA2580108, study PRJEB22360) | human gut metagenome | biome: human gut; feature: human-associated habitat; material: faeces | place: Denmark | collected 2008/2010 | reverse complement strand
ACGCGCCCTTCCCCCCGCCCCACGTCTTGGTGTGGGCCGCCCATCCGCTGGCGGGCCGCTCCAGCGTGACGCTCGAGGACCTGGAGGACTATCCCTTCCTGTCCTACGAGCAGGGCAGCTACAACTCGTTTTACTATTCCGAGGAACTGACCTCGACGTTTGAGCGCCGCAAGAATATCCGCGTGCGCGACCGTGCGACACTGTTCAACCTGGCCATGGGCCTCAACGGCTACACGGTGTGTTCGGGTGTGATCAGCCATGAGCTTAACGGTCCCGGCATCATCTCGATTCCGCTTGATGTAGACGAGTACATGGAGATTGGCATCATCACGCGCAAGAACACGACACTTACGCGCTACGGGCAGGCCTATATCGACGCGATTCGCCAGCATATCTAGGCTGCTGTGCTCCGCGCGGGTCAAATCTCTTTATGGCAGTCCAGACTGATATAGGAAACGTCTATATCAAACTGATATAAACGTATATTTTACGATGTCCATATGAGCGCTCATACTCTGTCCCAGTAAAGCAACCAATGCAAAGGGAGATATCTATGAGCACTTCAATTCAACCGAACGCGCCGTTTCGCGCCGATATCGTCGGCATCTTTCTTCGCCCGAAGGCCGTAAAGGACGCCCGCGCTGCCTATGCGGCAGGCACGCTTGATGCCGAGGGGCTTAAGGCCGTCGAGGACGATGCCATTCGCGATTTGGTGGCAAAGCAGAAGGCCGCCGGTCTGCAGGTCATCACCGATGGCGAGTTTCGCCGCAGTTACTGGCACCTCGACTTTATGTGGGGGCTCAACGGCATTGAACGCCGTACCTCGCGTACGGGCTATATGTTCCACGACGAGGAGACCACGGCCGATACCGCCGTGGTAACCGGTCCCATTAGCGGCGAGAACCACCCATTCGTCGAGCACTTTAAGTTTGTCAAGGCGCTTGAGGGGGAGGGTCAGGTCGCACGTCAAACCATTCCGGCGCCGATCCAGACGTTCTCTGAGGTCACGCTCGATCGCTGCGACGGCCAGCAGGAGAGCCTGCGCGCTGTCTATAAGACCGATGAGGAGCTTGCCGACGCCATTGCAGCCGCTTATCGCACGGTGATCGCCGACCTGTACGCTGCAGGCTGCCGCAACATCCAGTTTGATGACTGCACCTGGGGCATCTATTGCGATACCGACTTTGTGTCCAAGACCGGAATGAGCCCGGTTGATCTGCAAAAGGTGAGTGAGCTGGGCGTGGCGCTCAACAACGCCGCCATCGAGGGCAAGCCCGACGACCTGGTCATTAACACGCACGTGTGCCGTGGTAACTACCACTCTACCTATGCCTTTGAGGGCGGTTACGATCCCATCGCGCCGTACCTGTTTGCGCATGAGAATGTCGATGCGTTCTATCTGGAGTTCGACACGCCGCGCGCCGGCGGTTTTGAGCCGCTCAAGTACGTTGCCCCGGGCAAGAAGGTCGTGCTGGGCTTGGTAACCACCAAGGCGGCAGAGCTCGAGAACGAGGATGCCATCGTCGAGCGTATCCGCGAAGCTGCAAAGTACGTGCCGCTCGAGAACCTGTATCTGTCGCCCCAGTGCGGCTTTGCCAGCTGCGAGATTGGCAACAAGCTGACCGAGGACGAACAATGGGCAAAGATCGCGCTGGTCAAGCGCGTTGCCGAGCGCGTTTGGCAATAGCGGTAACGTTCGCAGGTGACGGCGCGTGCGAGACATGGCGCATCGCGTACAATGGTTCGGATCGTATCGTTCGGGCAGGTAATCCGCTATGCCCGATCGCCCCTCCATTCGAAAGGACATCCATGTCCCAATCCTCGACGCCCGCTGTCGCCGATGCCATCTACGATGCGTCGTCGCTTGGCCGACCGCGCATGTTCCTGCTCGGCCTGCAGCATCTATTTGCCATGTTCGGCGCCACGGTGTTGGTGCCCGTGCTCACCGGCCTCTCGGTCTCGGCAACGCTGTTGTTTGCCGGCTTGGGCACGCTGCTGTTCCACTTCTTGTCGCGTGGCAAGGTGCCGGCATTTTTGGGCTCATCGTTTGCCTTTATTGCCGGTTATGCCGCAATCGCGCCCAACGGCGAGACCGAGCTTTTGCCCTACGCCTGCCTGGGCGTAGCTTGTGCCGGTCTGCTCTATCCGGTGCTGGCGGCGCTCTTCCGCGCGTTTGGCGCCAAGCGTGTCATGCGTTTCTTTCCGCCGGTGGTGACTGGCCCCATCGTCATTTCCATCGGCTTGATCCTGGCAAGTTCCGCTATTGCTAACTGCCAGACCAACTGGCTTGTGGCTGTCATTGGCGTTGCCGTTATCGTCATCTGCAACATCTGGGGCCGTGGCATGGTCAAGATCGTGCCGATTTTGCTGGGCGTTGTGGTGAGCTATGCCGTTGCGGCTGCGCTCGGCGAGGTTGATTTCTCGGGCGTTGCCGCCGCTCCGTGGGTCGGTCTGCCCATCGTGTGGGACAACACCGTGTTTGCACTCTTTGGGCCGCAGTTCGATAGCGGTCTTGCCACGACGGCCATCATCACCATCATGCCGCTGGCCTTCGCGACCATGATCGAGCATATCGGCGATATCTCTGCTATCGGTTCGACTTGCGAGCGCAACTACATTGCCGATCCCGGTCTGCATCGCACGCTGCTCGGCGACGGCCTTGCCACGATTCTGGCTTCGCTCTTTGGCGCTCCGGCCAACACTACGTATGGTGAGAACACCGGCGTGCTCGCCCTGACGCGCGTGTTCGACCCGCGCGTAATTCGAATTGCCGCGTGTTGCGCCATCGTGCTTTCGTTCTGCCCCAAGTTCGCGGCTGTCATTGCGGCCATGCCGGCGTGTGTGATCGGCGGTGTGTCGCTCGTGCTCTACGGCATGATCAGCGCTGTGGGCGTCCGCAACCTCATCGAGAACCAGGTCGATTTCCAGAACAACCGCAATGTGCTGGTGGCGGCTCTGGTGCTCGTGCTTTCGCTCGGCATTGCTTACAGCACCGCCAGTGCCATCGTGCTGGAGCTGGGCGGCGTGACCATTTCGCTGTCCGGCATTGCCGTGGGCTCACTGGTGGGCATTGTGCTCAACGCCATCCTGCCGGGTAACGACTTTGAGTTTGATGTCTCCGAGCTTGAGGAGGCTGCTGAGTAGCAGCTGCGTTCAGCTAAAACAAGATATGGTGCCCATGCGTATATGCGTGTGGGCACCATTTTTAATGTGTCAGTATCCAGTGGATGCCGCGGGCCATGCGTAAGTCGGTTTGGGCAAAGTGATTGCCGGGGTTGAGCTCCAGCGTTGTTGGAATGCCGCGCTCGACGAGCAACACTTCCATCGCGCGTGTGTCGTCGAGTACATGCCGCATCATGCGGTTGGGCGTCTTGGTTTCCTTTTTGCCGAGTGACAGGTAGACGGCTTGCGGGCTGCCGGCAAAAGGGGCCGTGCTGGCACGGTCGACAAAGTCGGGAAACCATAGCGACCCCGATGCGCTCGCGGCGCGGTCAAAGGCGTCGGTTTGCCAGAGGGACCAGAGTGCGAAGAGGCCCGCGAGCGAGTAACCGGCAATGCCGCGCCAGGTGGGCGGCTGAGGAAGCGACGACTCGACCTGGGGGATTATCTGATTCAGCAGCTCATCAAGAAAATCGGCAGCTTGGCCGCCGAAAGGCTCGGCATCGCGTACGGTCCCGTCGCATGCCCAGGGGCTCAGCTCGCGATTCCAATCGAGCCCGCCAATGGTGACGAGGGCGAATGGCGGACAGTCGAGCTCTCGGCAACACTTATAAACCTCGCTGCCGTCGCCCACGACCACAGGAAGGTAGATGACAGGCGCGCTTTCCGTATGATTCGAATAAACGGTTATCTGCTTTTGATGCGCTTCCATGACGGGCTTCTCTCAGTGTTGTGATATCGGCAGCCCCAATTGTCGCACGCCAGCGTATGCCGGTTGGGCTAGACCAAAGACAATCTCGTGCATCCCCTGCGGACGCATATGGAAAACGCCACCGCCGGAGGGGAGCTCGGCGGTGGCGTTGTTAAACGGTGCTGGGGCTCGGGGCCTTCGCGGGAGCTGCCATGTGCGCAGAGGCGTCTAAGAACGCTTACGGCTCGCCATGGTGCCTGCGGCGATAGCGGCTGTTCCCGCAAGGACGGTTGCCACGATGGCCGCACCCGAGGTGTCGCCGGTTGCCGCGAGCACGCCGGTAGTCTTGGCTTTCGTGGTTGAAGCCGCAACGGCCTTGGTCGGCTTTGAGCCCTCAGGCTTGGGGTTCTGCTTGGACTCCGCGGGCTTGCTTTCTGCGGGCTTGGTCTCGTCGGGCTTGGGGTCTTCCGGCTTGGCTACCTCGGGAGGTGCGATGGTCGTACTTTTGGCGACTGCTTTGATATAGAGGGAGTCGACCGTGGCGTCGCCCGTGCCGATGGCTTGGCCTGCCTCGTAGATGCCGTCACGGAGCTTGCGATAGTCAATGACCTTGCCGCCTTCGGGCGTCTGGATGGCGGCGTTCTCAATTTTGATGGTGCCGATTGTCTTGCCGTCAGCGCTCATGGCACGGGCAAAGATTGCCGCTGTATCTCCTTCGGCCGTTACCTTGCTGCGGATGATCGAGATGACTGCGGGTGTGATGCCCTCGCTGGTCTGGGCGATGATGCCGATGTTCTCGCCTTGGGGTTCGCGCCTCGTCTCGCCATCTTGGTTTTCGCTGTAGGGGATGGGGCCGTCGCCGTTCTCGACATAGCGGGCTATGGCCTTGACAACGGAGTCGCTGATGTAGATGTGGCCGCCCTTCTCGTTGGGTCGATCGTTTCTGGTGGAGAATGCAGCCGAAACCTCGCCTTCCGCAAACGCGTCCACGGTGGAGCCGTTCTTGAAGACGATGTCGTCCTGGTAGGTGAAGAGGGCGTTGGCGCCACCGTATCTGCCTTTACTTGCACGGACCGTCACGTTTGCATGATCGAGGGTGATGCCCTTGTGGGCATAGACGCCATATTCAACACCGTTTACGTTGAGGGAGGCGTTTGTGGCTGCGAGGCTGCCCTTGGCCTCGACGGCAGCGTCTTTCTCGGAGCTTGCCTTGACCTGGCCGCCGTCCGAGATGTTGATATTGCCGCCGCTCCAAAGGGCCTCACCATCGGCTGAGCTTGCCTCGACCGTCCCGCCACCCTTGATGGTGAGGTTCTTGTCGGCTCCAATACCCTTGTCCTTGGTAGCCCTGGCGGTGACGGCTCCGCTGTCGTCAATCGTGATATTGCCGTTTGCCCTGATGCCATCCGATGCACCCGTGGCGTTGACGTTGCCCGAACCTTTGATAGCGAGATTACCTCCGGCATTGATGGCATCAAACCCAGTGCTCGTGGCGTTGACGGATCCGGCTCCGTCGATGTTGATATTACCCGTGGAGAGGATAGCGTCCTCAGTAGATGTCACGCTGAGCGTGCCGCCCTCGTCGCCTTGGATATTGAGCTCGGCATTCTCGTTAGTGCCATGAGAAACGTTGATGCTTTCGATCCATTCGGCAGTGACGATGTTGGTTCCCGAGTAATTCACGTTGAGCTTGCCTGCGGCCTGGATCTCGCCGCCGTTATAGTTGTTGAGTTTCAAGTCGTCGGCGCCGTCCCACGACCAGGTACCGGCCTCGTCGCTCGCCGCGGTGTTGTACTTGTTGCCGCCGACCTTGACCCATTCCGCTGCGAGCGAGACGCTCGGCATGAGCAGCGAGCTCACCGTGAGCGCGCACACGGCGCCCGCGACGATGCGGCGCGTCACGCGGCGCCAGCTGCCGTGCGCGAGTCCTATGCGACGGCGAACGTCGGGTTCGGCAACATGGGTTCCGGCGGTAGTGTCATTGCGTTTGGGGGTCGTGAACAAGGCTGCCATGGTTGCTCCCGTTCTCATAGGGCCTATACGACTAGATTCAGCGTATCTGCTGGATGTTGCCGGCGGTAGTGCCGTTTGGAGGGCAAAATGGCCAAAATGGGGGAGAAATAGGCCGCACGCCGGCGCAGGGACCGGCGCTAAAAGAAAAGCGCGGGGCCGCATGGCGACTCCGCGCTTTATTGTTCAGCTTTTGCAGCCTTGCCCTTACGCTACGAAGAAGTAGACGAGGAAGGCAAGGGCCGCGATCCACCCGTCCCGTGCGAAAAAGTGTTTACGAGCGCTTGCGGCTCACCACGGCGCCCGCCACGATGGCTGCGCTCGAGGCGTCGCCGGTTGCTGCGAGTTTGCCGGCGATCTTGGCTCCCGTGGCTGCAACTGCAACGGTCTTGGTCGTCTTCGTGCCCTCGGACTTGGAACCCTCGGGCTTGGTCTCGCCTGGCTTCTCCTCGGGTTTGATCTCCTCGGGAGGCGCGATGACCGTGCTCTTGGTGACAGCTTCGTTATAGGGGGAGTCGATCACAGCGTCGCCCGTGCCGATGGTTTGACCCACCACGTAGAAGATGCCGTCATCGAGTTCTTCCTTGTTGCGATAGCCAATGATCTTGCCGCCTGTGGGCGTCTGGATGGGAGCGCCTTCGATCTCGATGGTGCCGATTGTCTCGCCGTCCGCGCTCACGGCAAGGGCGAAGATTGCCGCCGTGTCTCCCTCAGCTGTGACCTTACTGCGGACAATCGAGATGGTCGCGGGCGTGATGCCCTCCTTGGTCCGGGCAAAGATGCCGATGTTCACGCCCCTATGCTCGGGAATGACCGCGCCGCTTTGGTCGTTGCTGTAGTGATCGGGGCCGTCGCTACCGGACTCGACATAGCGGGCTATAGCCTTGACAACGGAGTCACTAATGTAGATGTGACCACCCGCTTCGTTGGGGTAGTAGTTTCTGGTGGAGATTGCGGTCGAGAACTGGCCTTCTGCGAACGCATCCACGATCGAGCCGTTCTTGATGACGATGTCGTCCTCGTCGGTGAAGAGGGCGCTGGCTTCATCGTTCCCTGCACTTGCACGGACCGTTACGGTTGCGCCATCGAACGTGATGCCCTTGTAGACATAGATGCCATACCCAACGCCACTTGCGTTGAGGGAAGCGTTCGTGACCGTGAGGCTGTTTTTACCGTCGATGGCGGCGTCTTCCTCGGAGCTTGCCTTGACCTGGCTGCCACCCGAGATCTCGATGTTGCCGTCGGCCCAAATCGCATTGTCTTTGATAGAGCTTGCCTCTACCTTGCCGCCGCCCTTTATGATGAGGTTCTCGTTAGCATCGATACCCTGATCCTCGGTGGCCTTGGCGGTGACGGTTCCGCTGTTGTCGATCGTGGGGTTGCCGTCGGCCCTGATGCCATCCGAATCACCCGTGGCGTTAACGTTTCCCGAGCCCTTGATGGTGACATCGCCCCCGGCATCGATGGCATCGTGCTCGGTGCTCGTGGCGTTGACAGTGCCAGCGCCGTCGATGTTGATGCTGCCGACGGAAGTGATGGCGTCACGAGAAGATGACACGTTGAGCGTGCTGGACGCGTCGCCCTGAATATTAAGCTCGGCGTTCTCGTTCGCGCCATCCTTAACCTTGATGCCGCGGCCGTCGCCGTTAGTGACGGTGTTGTTGCCCTCGTAGCTCACGTTGAGCTTGCCCGCTGCCTCGATCGCGCCGCCGTTATAGCCGTTGAGCTTCATGTCGTCGGCGCCGTCCCAGGCCCAGGTGCCGGCCTCGTCGCCTGCTGCAGTGTTGTACTGAGTGCCGCCGACGTTGACCCACTCGGCCGCGAGCGAGACGCTCGGCATGAGCAGCGAGCTCACCGCAAGCGCGCATACGGCGCCTACAACGATGCGGCGCGTCACGCGGCGCCAGCTGCCGTGTGCGAGCAGCGTGCGACGGCGCACGTCGGGCTCGACAAAATGGGCTCCAGAGGTTTTGTCATTGCGCTTGGGGGTCGTGAACAAGGCGGCCATGGTTACTCCCATCCTCATAGGGCCTATGCGATTACGCCCAGCATATCTGCAGGATGTAGCCGGCGGTAGTGCCGTTTTGAGGGCAAAATGTCCAAAACTCGGGAAGCAATACATCGCGCGTCCGTGCGTTGCCTGGCTTTAAAAGAAAAGCGCGGAGCCGCTCGATGCGACTCCGCGCTTTGGTGTTCTGCTTTGGCAGCTTTGCCGCTACGCTACAAAGAAGTAGACGAGGAAGGCGAGGGCTGCGATCCACATGAGCGGCTTGATCTTGGAGGCCTCGCCCTTAAAGAGCGCGACGATCACGTAGGCGATAAAGCCCAGGCCAATGCCGGCAGAGATGGAGTAGGTGAAGGGCACGCCGGCGACAATCATGAACGCCGGGAAACCCTGCGACACGTCGGACCAGTCGATCTCGGAGGCCTCGCTCATCATGAGGTAGCCGACGTAGACCAGAGCACCGCAGGTGGCGGCGCTGGAAACGATGGTGACGATGGGGGAGAAGAACGCGGCGAGAATGAACAACACGCCGGTGGTGACGGAGGTGAGGCCCGTGCGGCCACCGTCGGCAGCGCCAGAGGTGGACTCGACGAAGGTGGTGATGGAGGAGACGCCCATGAAACCGCCCACAGCAGCGGCGGCGGAGTCGACGATCAGGATCTCCTTGATATTCTCGACGTTGCCGTCGTCGGTGAGGAACTCGCCCTGCTTGGCCACGGCCATCGCGGTGCCCATGGTGTCGAAGAAGTCGCTCATGAGCAGCGAGAACGAGATGACGAGGAGCGCGGGGTCGGTAAGGACCTTGACGATGGCAGGCACGCCGCCGGCGTCGGCGATGGGGCCACCGATGCTCGAGAAGTCGAGCGGGGCGATGATACCGGTCGGAGCCTGGGTCACACCTAGGGGGATACCGGCGATGACGGCGACGACGATGCCGATGAGCAGCGAGCCGGGGACGTTGCGGCAGGCGAGGGCGACTGTCACCAGGATGGAGATGATGCCGACGATGAAGGTGGGGGAGGTGATGTCGCCCAGACCGACGAGTGTACCGGCGCCAGCGGTGATAATGCCGGCATCGCACAGGCCAATCATGGCGATGAACAGGCCCAGACCCACCGAGATGGCGTGACGCAGGACAACCGGGATGGCGTCCATGATGGCCTCGCGCAGGCCACAAAGCACGAGCAGCAAGATGACGACGCCCTCAAGGAAGATGACGCTCATGGCCACGTGCCAGTCACCGCCGCAGACGGTGGTGGCGATTCCAGCGATCATCGCGTTGACGCCTAAGCCCGACGCGCAGGCGAGCGGGCGGTTGGCGAAGATGCCCATGCAGATGGTCATGATGCCGGCGCCCAGGCAGGTGGCGCAGGCGAGCGCCCCCGCATCGATGCCGGCGCCCGAGAGCACCGCGGGGTTGACGGCAATGATGTAGGCCATTGCCAGGAACGTTGTCAGTCCAGCGCGAAGTTCGGTCCCGATTGTGGACTTACGCTCGCTGACGTGAAATAGTTCGTCCATGCATACCCTTTCCTTGTTCGGCCCCGAGTTTAGGCCAATTGACACGAACTCACTTACTATATCGCCTTTACAACCTTGCTGTTCCTCACATGTTGATGTTCGGCGCTTTGTAGCGGACGGGCGGTATTTTCCATATGAAAATGTGTGGGTACCGTATACTTAAGCGGTTACAACGACCCCTATGGAGGAACGTATGATTAAAGAGCTTTGCCACGACGAGGCTATCCTGTCCCAGCGTTGCGAGGTTGCGACCGTCGAGGACGAGTCGGTCGCACAGGACCTGATCGATACCATCAAGTCGCTCGACGATGCCGGCTGCCTTGCCGCTAACCAGATTGGCGTTACCAAGAAGGTTTGCGTCTATCTGGACGACGCCGGCGAGCCCCACGTGCTCTACAACCCCCGTTTGGTGTTTGGCCTGGGCGCCAGCAAGATGGAGGAGAGCTGCCTGACGCACGAGGAGGTCACCAAGTCCACGCGCTATATCAAGTGCAAGGTTGCCTTTGACCAGATTGTCGACGGCAAGATGAAGGAGTGCCGCCGTGACTACGCGGGCTTTGAGGCACAAATGATCCAGCATATGATCGACCACTGTCTCGGCAAGTTGGTCTAAGGGGATCAAAGCACCGCACCTTGCCGCTCAATCGTCGCTCGCGTACCTTAAGTACGCTTCGCTCCTCTTTCGTGGCAATCTGCGGCACTTTGACCCCTTAGACGACCTGCGGGGTTAACTTGGTTGAGTTTATCCTGCTTGAATAGCCCGGGCATGACATTGTTGTCATGTCCGGGCTTTTGTGTTTAGCGCCTTTTAATATGAGCAGGACATTGTCAAGAGGCAAAATCGGGCCTGGCCCCAACG
>OAVW01000652.1_pt1 | contig 10284 bp, 9 predicted proteins | sample 1495321 | NCBI WGS metagenome assembly OAVW01 (sample SAMEA2580108, study PRJEB22360) | human gut metagenome | biome: human gut; feature: human-associated habitat; material: faeces | place: Denmark | collected 2008/2010 | reverse complement strand
TAAATAGTGATATAATAAAAATATGAATGATGCCAAAGAAGAAGTGCGGGCGCGACTGAACATCGAGGATGTGATTGGTGAGTATGTTCAGTTGAAGCGAGCGGGGCGCAACTTGAAGGGCTTAAGTCCGTTTACCGACGAGCGAACCCCAAGCTTTATGGTTAGTCCAGAAAAGCAGATTTGGCACGATTTTTCTTCTGGAAAAGGTGGCGATATTTTTACATTTGTGATGATGGTGGAAGGAATGGATTTTCGTCAATCACTGGAGTATTTGGCTCGAAAGGCGGGCGTTGATCTGACTTTGTTTTCTAATGGCGACGGACGAACGGCCAAGCGTCGCGCCAGGGCTAGGGAAGCACTGAAACTGGCTGCCAATTTTTATCAGCAGAATTTGGTGAAAAATTCATTAGCTCTGAATTATGTGGTTAAAAAACGGCGATTAAATCGTCAAACGATTGGTGATTTTTTGATTGGCTATGCACCGGAGAATGGCGACGCATTGACTAAAGCATTGGAAAAAAGAGGATTTTCTAGGCAGGAATTGGCGGACGCTGGCTTGTCGAATCGGTTTGGTGGCGATTTGTTTCGTGGGCGAATGATGGTGGTGTTGAGTGATGGCAATGGCGAAGTTGTGGGATTTACGGGCAGAATTATTCATGATGATCCGCGCGCGCCAAAATACTTGAACACGCCGCAAACGCTGTTGTTTGATAAATCGCGACATATTTTTGGTTTGCATCAAGCTAAAGAAGCGATTCGAAAAAGCGATGTGGCGGTGATTGTTGAAGGCAATTTGGACGTAATTAGCAGTCATCAAGCAGGCGTTAAAAACGTAGTTGCGACCTCTGGAACGGCGATGACAACGCAACATTTGAAGTCACTTAGTCGATTGGCGGGGCGGATTCGCTTGGCATTTGATGGTGATCGAGCGGGAGTTAATGCAACGGAACGCACTATCAATTTGGCGCAGGAAGTCGGTGTGGAGCTAGAGGTTGTTAGCATACCTGATGACGTCAAAGATCCAGACGAATTGATCCAAAAAGATCCAGCGCTTTGGCAAGCGGCGATTGACCAATCTCAGCCAGCGGTGGATTGGGTGATTGCCAGATACGCGGAAATGGAGAATTTGAAGTCGGCAGAAGGCAAGCGGCGATTTTCGACTATTGCGTTGAGGATTGTCCGAGGCTTGAAAGATCCGGTGGAACAAGAGCATTATTTGTCGGTAATTTCTGAAAAAACTGGCGCGTCAATCACCGCACTGAAGGCAAAATTGTCGAATGAAAAAGTCGCTGAACATCAATTGAAAAAGGCGAAAATTGAGAAAGAAAAACCGGCTCCGGTTCAGGATGAAACTGAGGATATACTGGCGGGGTTGGCGGCAAGTGAAAAATCTGTGCGGCGCTGGTTGGCAGCGATTTCTGGAGAAATGCTGGACGGCGACGGTGCGCGGCAATTGATTGGTTATATACGAAAAAACCCAGACGTAGACCTGAGTGAAGTTCCCCTGGACTTGCAAAAAATAGAACAGTATGTGAAAATAGTACAGTTGAAAAGTGAAAGTCGTTACGCCAATTGGGAGCAGAAAAGCTTGGACGAAGAGATGGCTCGGCATCGCGAAAACAAAAAGAATCAACTATTAACGCAGCTTAGAGAGGCCGAGGCGTCGGGTGATGAGGTTTTGTCTCAGAATTTACGCCAGAGCTTAAATAATCTGATTAAGGAGAAAATGTGAGCGACGATATCACGACGAAGCCGACAAACTTAAATGAAGATGATGATTTTGATCCAACACTTATAGACGAAGAAGAATCAGAAGATTTGGATTCGTTGACAACTGGGCAATATTTGGATGATGTGTCGGACGACTCCGTTCGTTTGTATCTGAGGGAAATTGGTAAAATTCCACTACTTAGTGCTGAAGAAGAAATGGACTTGGCGCGCCGAATTGTTGAAGGCGATAAAAAGGCTAAGGATAAAATGGCTGAGGCGAATATGCGCTTGGTGGTGTCAATTGCTAAGCGATATTCGGGTCGTGGCTTGGACTTTTTAGATTTGATTCAAGAGGGAAATACTGGACTTTTGCGTGCGGTTGAGAAGTTTGATCCGGATAAGGGCTTTAAGTTTTCGACTTATGCAACTTGGTGGATTCGTCAGGCGATTACGCGTGCGATTGCTGATCAGGCGCGAACGATTCGTATTCCAGTTCACATGGTTGAAACTATTAATAAATTGCTGCGTACTCAGCGACGAATGACACAGGAATTGAACCGTGAGCCGACAATTGAAGAATTGTCTAAAGAATTGGACATGGAACCAGAGAAAATTGAATATGTCATTAAGATCAAGCAGGATATTTCTTCTCTGGATGCCGGTGTTGGTCGTGACGGTGAAGATGATGATTCTGTATTGCAAGATTTTATCGTTGACGAAGATACGGTTTCACCAGAAGATTCCGCCTCAAATCAATTGCTAAAAGAGCAAGTTCAGGAAATTCTATCGAGTTTGAGCGATCGCGAGCAGAAAATTGTTCGAATGCGTTTTGGCTTGGACAATGGGAAAAATCATACTTTGGAAGAAGTTGGTCAGGAATTTGCGGTTACGCGCGAGCGAATCCGCCAGATTGAAGCTAAGGCGCTAGCAAAACTTCGCAAGCACAAAGACGCGAAAAAACTTTACGAATATCTGGACTAATTAACACTGTTCGGGCGATTTACAAAAATGGGCGTCGTGAGTTGCGGCGTCTATTTTTTGATGTAATTGCTCGAGGCTGCCGTCGTTAATGATGAAATAATCAGCAATAGCAATTGGTCCACCTTTTTCCAGATTCTCAATTTCCGACCAGTCGCGCTGATCAACTTCGTGCGGTTGCATTGGGCGTTCTATGCGTTTAGCCATTCGTTGATAACGGAGGTATTTCGGCGTAACAATAGCAATAACGACAACTTGTCCAGGAAATTCGTGCTTAAGGAATTTATATTCACTCCAAGTGTATAATCCGTCCAAAACGATTTTATTTTGCCCGGCGTTTATTAAGTCGTGGATGTTTTTTATGACGCGTTTGATTACAAAATCTTTGCCTTCGCGGCGACGAATCTCTTCGCGGAATTTCTGTTGATTGTCCCAGGTTTTTTCAATTCCAGCCTCGTCCATGGCTTTATAAATAACGCCACCGAAGTAAATTTTTGGAAATCCTTTTTCTGTCAAATATTCGACAGCCGAACTTTTGCCGCTACCCGCCAATCCAACCAGGGCGATAATTTTTGCGTATGGTTGTGTCATGTAATAATTTTAACAATTTGTTGACATTCTTCCAAATAGAGCGTATGTTTAGGGTAAGTATTATGGAAACAGTTCATGGACATACTGAAGGGTTGCCTCAGAATTCTCCTTCTGACCTTGATGCTAAGGGTCAAGAAAAATTGATAAAGAATTATAAGATAATGGCTCAGATTGAGGAGCTGGAGTCGAAATTTGATCGTAATCCAGACGGCAGTGATAGATGGGAGAGATTCGTTGATAGTCCAGTTCGGGATCAGTACGGACAGCTGTGGATGATTTGGGAAAATTCTGCCACATCTTCATGTAAACCAAAGGATCGTTATCAGGTGTATAAGATTTCAGATGGTGAGGTAAGTCTCAAATATGCCTTCATAAAAGATCTTAAAATTAGTCGTTACCCTAGGTATGAAAAAACCTCTTATGAGTTTTTTGTTGGTCCTGATGATGCAGGTATAGATGAGACCATAACTGTGTTCTTTGGTGATAATAGAGGAATTGAGTATGTCCATTGTTATAGCTATCTGGAGGAGCGCAAGATATTGTATGATAAGCACGAAAGAGCGCAGAAGAAACTTGCTGAGGCGTCAATAATCAATTCTCTGACGACAGCCGCTTAAATGCTACAATAGAACTATGAAGCGTCTAGTGGTTATTGATGGAAAGTCGGTGTTTTACCGAGGTTATTATGCTATGCCGGGATTGTCGATGGTGGATGGAACTCCGACTGGTGGAGTGTATGGATTTGTAAGTTTGGCAATTGAGCTAATTAAGAAATTAGAGCCGGATTATGTGGCGGTAGCTTGGGATAAGCGAGGCACGAATATCCGCAAGCGGCGGGAATTATATCCAGAATATAAAGCTGGTCGTAAACCTGCGCCAGATGACTTTTACCAGCAAATTCCGATTTTACACGAGTTGCTTGATGCGTTTGGTTGGCCGCTTTATGAAATTGATGATTACGAGGCGGACGATATTATGGGCGCGTTTGCCAGGCAAGCGGAATCTCGCGGAATTGAAACGTGCTTGATAACATCGGATTTGGACGCATTGCAATTGATATCACCAATGACCAAAGTTTACGCCATGAAAAATGGCTTAAGGAATATCGAGGGGTTTACGGCAGAACATTTTGAAGAAAAATACGGAATTCGGACAGAACAATTCTTAGATTTGAAAGCGCTAAAGGGTGATTCTAGTGACAATTTACCGGGAGTGCCGGGAATTGGTGAGAAAACGGCGGTGAAATTATTGCAAGAATATGAAACTCTAGACGGAGTTTATGAGCATCTGGACGAGCAAAAAGGCGCTTTGCGAACGAAGTTGGAAAATGGTCGCGAGTCGGCATATCTAACCAAGCAAGTGGCGGAAATTTGGACGGACGTGCCGATTGAACTGGACTGGGATGTGGCGGATGTTAATGATTGCGACTTTGCGCGAGTAACGGAAATTCTGCAGAAGTTGGAGTTTAATTCGCTGATTGGACGATTGCCAAAAACAATGCAAATGGCGGAAAATGATAAAAAAGAAGAACCGAAGTTGAATATTCCACGAATTGAAAAATTGCCCGATATGCCGATGTTTGAGGCGGAAAATATAATATATATCGATTCGTCGGAGCCTGACGTAATTTATATAAGCTCGAATCCTGAGTCAGCGTGGACGGCGAAAATTAGCGAAATTAGTCAATCTATGTGGCAATTACTGGCGCAGGGAACTGTGATCGCGGTGGATGTTAAGCAGTTGTATCACGCGCTGGATAATTATGGTGTGGCGGTGCATTTTCATGAAGTTTGGGATATTGAGCAGGCGGCGTTTTTGATTGATCCGCTGAAGCGCGACCGTAGTTTGAATGCATTGTCTAGTGATTTTTCTGACGACAATTCCTCGCCTTATCAATTGGCTCGCTTACACAAAATTTATCGTGAACAAAAAGTTTACATGTCGAATAATTCGCAAATCGCGCGTGTGGCTTACGAGTTTGATTTTCCAGTAATTTGGGCGCTATTCCAGATGGAAAAACGCGGGATGAAGTTGGACGATACACTATTAAAACAGATGGGCGATGAGCTGGCGGCGGAAGTTAGTGAGCTTGAACAACAAATGTATTCCATGGCTGGATACGAGTTTAACGCGTCTAGTCCAGCGCAACTTTCTGAGGTTTTGTTTACCAAATTGCAATTACCAACTGCGGGCATAAAAAAGGGGAAAACTGGATATTCAACAGGCCAGAAAGAGTTGGATAAATTACGAGGGCAGCATCCGATTATTGAGTTGATTGAGCGATATCGAGAATTGACCAAATTGATCAGCACGTACATTGAGGCGTTACCAAAATTGATGGCGACTGATGGGCGAATTCACACCACGTTTAATCAGGATATAACCAGCACAGGGCGGCTGAGCAGTACAAATCCGAATTTACAAAATATTCCGGTACGGACTGAATTGGGCAGGAAAATCCGTCAAGCGTTTGTTCCGAGTGATGGCAAAGTTTTTGTCGGCGCGGATTATTCGCAATTTGAGCTGAGGTTGGCGGCTGTGCTGGCGGACGACGAGAAATTGATTGAAGACTTCAATAGCGATGTCGATATTCACGCAAAAACGGCGGCGGAAACATATGGAATATCGATTGACGAAGTGAGCAAATCTCAGCGCAGAGCAGCAAAAGTGATCAATTTTGGTGTACTTTACGGAATGAGCCCGCACGGTTTGGCGGCGGCTACGGGAATGTCATTTACAGAAGCAAAAAAGTTTATTGATCATTATTTTGAGGTGCGAAAACCGATTCGTCAGTACTTGGATAAAATTCTAACTCAAGCGCGGGAACAGGGATTTGTTGAAACGTATTTCGGCAGGCGACGACCAGCGCCTGATGTAAAATCGAGCAATTTTATGGTGCGATCTTCGGCGGAAAGGGCTGCGATGAATATGCCAATTCAAGGCACGGAAGCGGATTTGATGAAATTGGCAATGATTCGGCTGGAGGATAAATTGTCGGGCTTGGCTGATGCGATTTTACAGGTTCATGATTCGATTTTGGTGGAATGCAAACCTGAAGACATCCAGAAAGTCAGCGAGATTATGAAAGCGGAAATGGAAGGCGTTTGTCCGGAATTGCCGATTAAGTTGAAGGTTGATGTTGGTACGGGCGCAAATTGGGGTGAAGTATAGAAAATATGGTATAATTACGCCATGAAATACACTCAACGACGAAATTCATTTTCTCGATTTGTACCAATTTTGCTGGTTATTGTTATCACGGTTGTGGCGGTAGCAGCGGTTATTGCGATTGGTCGAGCATTATTTGGCAAAAACGATTCAGGTCAAACAACGGATCAAAATGTTAACGTAGGGCAAGTTGCTTTGTTGTCGACGGACGTGGGAAGTGCGGTTCGATTGACGGTACGCGGACCGATTGTAGCGAATGAGAATTTCCGCTCATATAGCATCACTATTTCGCCAGAATCTCGCGAAATGACAACGTACGAGGGATATTTGGATAAGCCAATTGCGCAGAAAAAATTGGACAATAACAGCAAGGCTTATACGGAGTTGGTTTATGCGCTTGATAAGCGAAAAATGATGGACGGCACACCGCTAACTGAGCAGCAAAATGATTTGCGGGGAATTTGTGCTAGCGGTAAAATTTACAAATTCGAAACTTTGAAGGACAATTCTGTCGTGAAGAGCTTGTGGACGTCGGATTGTAGCGGCTCTAAGGGCTCGGCGCAAGCTAACGTGAACGAGATTTTAGATATGTTTTTGAAGCAAATTCCTGACGGCAAGAAAATGGCGGCTGGAATTGGCCTAAGTCAAGAAGAAGCTTTGTTTAAGCTGTAGGACTCGCCGAATGCCTGAGCTACCCGAAGTTGAAACAGTTCGTCGCGGCTTGGCGGATTTACTGCCGGGTCAGGCTGTTGTGCGAGCGACGGTATTTGATTCGCCAAAGAGTTTTCCGAATTCACCCACTGACGTTCAACAATTTTTATACGGTGCACACGTAACGGCGGTGCGACGTCGTGCAAAAGTGTTGATGATTGATCTTGATACGCGTTATTCGCTGGTGATACATCTTAAGATGACTGGGCAATTGATTTTTCGTGGGGCTAATAGTTTTGCTGGTGGTCATCCGAATGATAGTTTGATTGGTGAATTGCCAGATAGATCGACACGCGCACAAATTGATTTTACGGATGGTTCACGTCTGTTTTTCAATGATCAACGTAAGTTTGGCTGGATGAAATTGATGCCGACCGATGAGATAGAAAATTTGCCATTTATGCAAAAGGTTGGGCCAGAGCCGCTTGATAAAAAAACTGAGGCAGGTGATTTTATTAAGCGAATTCGTCGTCGGCAAAATTCGATGATCAAGCCAGCGTTTCTTGATCAGTCGGTGATTGCTGGGGTTGGTAATATTTATGCCGATGAAGCTCTGTGGGCTGCGAAAATTCATCCCCAAACGCGAGTTAAAAACGTTAGCGATGACCAATTAGAAGATTTGTTTAACGAACTGCGTCAGATTTTACAATTGAGTATTGATCAGGGAGGCTCGACGGATAAAAATTATGTTGACGCTGAAGGCAGGAAGGGTAATTATTTGTCGTTTGCGCACGTATTTCGTCGGGAAGGTCAGCCGTGTCATCGGCATCCTGACCAAGAAATTGTAAAGATGAAGGTTTCTGGACGAGGTACTCATATTTGTCCAGTTTGCCAAGTGGAGGCGAAGTGATTTACCTTTTTTACGGCGAAAACGAATTCGAGAAACGGCAAGCAATTGCTAAGCTGATCGGCAGTGAAAAAGTGGCGCGACATGATGGCGAAGATTTGACGCTGGCTGGAATGCAGGAAATAGCAATTGGGCAGACGCTGTTTATGAACTCGTCGGTGTATTTGATTTCAAAACTAGGCGAAAATTCTGAGATTTGGTCGCAACTTCCAGATATGAAGTTTGATAATGACAGGACGATTATTCTGGTGGAAGATAAAATTGATAAGCGAACAAAAACGTATAAGTGGCTGCAGAAAAATGCCAAAGTTCAGGAATTTTCACCGCTTAGTGATCGCCAAAAACCGCAGCTTTTAAAGTGGTGTGTGGCGGAGGCGAAGGTTCGCGAGTGTGAATTAACGAATCATCAAGCAGAGATAATTGTTGATCGTTTGGGATTTGATCAGTTGCGACTGAGTAACTTTTTGGATCAATTGGCGCTGGCGGAAAAAGTGACGGATGATTTAATTGACAACTTCATACCTCTGGCTAGGACGGAAAATGTGTTTGATTTATTTGTTTCGACGCTGGCGGGTGATTATGATAAGGTTCACGATATAATTAGCTATTTGGAGTCGGAAAGTGGCGTTGATGGTGCTTATCAGACAATGGGATTGCTCGCCTCGCAGGCAACTAACTTGACGGCGTTGGTTTTGGCTGACGGCGACAGTAAGTTGGTGGCTTCGGATTTTTCGGCTAATCCGTATGTTTTACGAAAATTGGCGTCTTCAGCAAAAGGTGCCGATAAGGAAAAACTAAAGAGGATAAATGACGCGCTACTTCGGGCAGATTTGCAAATGAAAACAACTTCTGTAAATCCGTGGCTGCTTGTGGAGGCGGCGCTGGTTGGAATTGGAAAATAAAAATATCCTGGTAATTTCCAGGATATTTTCTTAATAATTCTTTTATAAATTATTTTTCAGATTTCTTAGCAGCTGGCTTCTTTGCTGGAGCTTTTTTAGCGGCGGTTTTCTTAGCCGTTGCTGGCTTTGCGGCTGGTTTTTTAGCAGTTTCTAATGTGACGCCTGCTTTTTTAGCAATTTTGCTCAATGCGCTCTTTCGACGAGCAGCGGTATTTTTCTTAATTAAGCCTTTTTTAACAGCGGTGTCAATTTCGCTTTGTACTGCAGCAAGAGTTTTTGTGCTTGGTTCTGCAGAGAAAGCTTTAACAGCAGTCTTAATGTCTTTTTTAATGCTGATGTTTCGCTCGCGGCGCTTTAAGGTTTGCTTGGCGCGCTTGATGGCGGATTTGATGATTGGCATGTTTCTCCTTTACCTCTATAGATTTGTATCGCTAATCAGGAAGAATTATACAGAAAATAACACAGATTGTAAAGAGGCGGCATAGATATTGACTTTATGGTAGTGCTTATGGTATAGTGATGCCAAGCGTAATTACAAAACAAACATAGGAAAAATCATGTCAAACGGATCAGCAAAGCAAAAAGTAATCCAGAGTATAAAGGATGTAACGAATATTTTAGTGACGGTGAGTTCTAGCCCGTCAGTCGACGAATTGTCGGCGGCATTAGGATTGACGATTTTCCTCAATAAACTAGGGAAGCACGCTACAGCTGTGTTTAGTGGCGACATTCCGCCAGCAATTACATTCTTGAATCCTGATAAGACGTTTGAGCAGACTGCAGATTCTTTACGTGATTTTATTATTGCCTTAGATAAAGAGAAGGCTGATCATTTGCGATATAAAGTTGTTGACGACGCTGTAAAGATTTTTATTACGCCATATCGTACGACGATTACCGATAAAGATTTGGAATTTTCACAGGGCGACTATAACGTCGAGCTGGTTTTGGCGCTAAATGTTGAGAATAGTGAAAGTATTGATACGGCTTTGACTGCGCACGGTAAGATTTTACACGATGCTACGGTTGTGGCTATAACAGCGGGCGACGTAAAGAGTGGTCTGGGTTCTGTTGATTGGCACGAATCTAATGCTAGTGGTGTGAGCGAAATGGTTGTAGAATTGCTTGACGACCTGAAAACGCCGAAGATAACTCTGGACGAGCAGATGGCGACAGCTTTGCTTACGGGAATTGTGGCGGCAACCGATAGGTTTAGTAATGGAAATACATCATCAAAGGTTATGACCACGGCCGCAGAACTTATGGCTGCAGGGGCAAATCAGCAATTGGTGGTTTCAAAGATTGCAGAGAGCGAAGTGGAGGAAAAGCCGCAGAAGATTGAAAAGATCGAAGAGAAATCTCCAGAAAAAGAAGAAG
>OAVW01000648.1_pt1 | contig 10318 bp, 17 predicted proteins | sample 1495321 | NCBI WGS metagenome assembly OAVW01 (sample SAMEA2580108, study PRJEB22360) | human gut metagenome | biome: human gut; feature: human-associated habitat; material: faeces | place: Denmark | collected 2008/2010 | reverse complement strand
GTTTTCGATGCGGTTAGATTATTTATTTTTCAATTGTTTTAGTTTCTTTCTGTATTCAATTCCGACTTTTAGAGTTGAAATGACTGTTGAAATCACTTCAAATAATTTAATTATTGCGAACAAAATTAACGCAAAAAATATAATCCAACCTAATAAAATTGATACTAAATCCCAAATAAACATGTTTTACTCCTTTTAATGTCACAATCAATCAACTTTATACGATAATGAATGAATGTCGGTTAATATTTTAGGTAGTAACTCAATCGCGCTAAACGTATCCGTCCCATAAATATCTAACTCTAATTTCACTGTTACTGAGTCTGCTGAGTCATTTTCGCTTGATCCTGTAAATTCTACGTTAGTTATCCCAATTCTTGCTGTATCCATTTTTAATCCTTTCTGGGCACGAAAAAAGCACTTAGATTTCTCTAGGTGCTTATTTATCTAATCGGTAAACCTTTTGCGTAAGCTTCTTTAGCCTCCGCAAGTGTCATTTTATTAGGACCGCCATCAATATTAAATGCTCCCGTATTTTGCCAATGACAAACATCACAAATATCATAAGTTTCTACTAAATTTCCACATACGGGGCAATGCACATGTTCCCATCCGTCAATCATTATTATATTCTTTTTTATAGTCGTCATGGTAATATTCCTCTCCTTCATCTGGCTTAAACATAGTTGTTATTCTCGCTTTTCCTGAGGCATTTCTTTTCCCAATCGCAATTGTCCCCGTTTCTCGATTAAATCGAACTCTTCTTTCTCCAGTATCATAGCCTATAATATTTTTAGAGACAACAGAAGATAATAAATTTCTAGCCAATTGTTGATATTCTTCAGGGCTTTCCGCTCCGAACTCTTTCCCATGACTTTCGAAATGTCCATTTAAAGATTTCTCAGTAGGAAACTTGGACTTTGCCCATCTGATGCGGTCTTTTAGATCCTTATATCCCTCAGCATCATTATACTTCAAATCATAGAAGCCTGCAAATGTTTTGGGCATATTTTGAGAGCCTAAAACCTGCCTATAAGCTATGAACTGTTCCTTGGATCTGCGGACTCTGTCCTTTTCCAATCGTTCAGCTTGTAGCTTGTCTTTGATAGCAGTCTGGCCATACTTATCAAGTTGCTGCTTTCTCCAATCCTTGAAGGTCTGACCGCTTTCTACCTCGTAGCCTTTTCCTGTTTCAATATCTCTTGCATAGCGTTTCCCACCTTTTTCTAAGGCAGGAACCGTCGTACATCGACAATGAGGGTGCATAGTAGGATAATTCACGCCCTTTTCTGCATCCTTAACAAGAAATACCTTACCGTCTAACTCGCCACAAATAGGGCATGTGTGAACTTCTAAGGTCGCTAGATACCTGTACTTCTTGATATTGTCGTCCTGATATTCATCCAGCGTTGCCTGAGCCTGAATTCCGTTCGTTTCCGTCTGCAAAACAGTCACCGCACGATTGCGAGCACGATCAAACTCAATTGCTAGAAGCTTACTGGACTGGTCTACGGGATAACCTCGGTTTAAATCGTTGGCTACAAGCGATTCTACTCTACTAACCAGTTCGTCCATGTTACTACCCCAAACACGCTCAGAGAACCGCTTGCCTTTGAAGTTTTCCTTGATTGCCTTTTGAAGATACTCTTCTTCTAGGCGCTCAGGCTTGAAATTCGGTTCTCTTTTGGTCTGCTTATGGTAGTTGTAAGCACGGTTTAAGTAAGTTTCTTGGTAGGTTTGTTTGAGATGTGTTTCTATTCGCTTGTTGATTTTGCCAGTCATTTCAGCGATATCCATCTCAACACCAGCAAACAAGGCATCTGCATTTGTTTTGACCTTTATTGACCTTGACCACTCTGTTAAATCAGGATGTTTCTTAACAAAGCTAGCAATCTCTTGCTTGGTTTTTAATTGGTCAGCCTTAGTCAGGGATAACAGATAAAATGGTAATGAGTCGCTACGATTTTTAGATACCCTCTCAAACGCCTCTAAACGCCCTGTAATGCGTTTTAGTGTTCTGTGATATAAATTATCGATGTAGTCTATTATCTCACCGAGGTCGTCAATCTGAGCCAGCTCATATAGCAATCTGTCTTTCTCTTCTCGGCTGAGGTCATCAAGGGATTCGATAAAAGCAATCTTCTCTTCTTTATTCAGTTTCCGACTCATGCTCTACCTCTTCCATGTCGTAGAGTTTTTCAGATTGTTCCTCTTGGTCAGCTTTCTGCAAGCGCAGTTCATCCTGCCAATCTTCTACAATTGGATTTGATTTAGCTACGTTTTCTCTTGATGTGATAGTTGCAAGAGTAGAAACTACTTGAGCCATTTCTGTGTCGTTATTGATTGAGTTCCGTGTCCATGTTTGCTTGATTTTGAATTTGTCGGATAACCCTAGATGTTTCAAGATCATCTTAACGAGTGTGGCATATCCACTTCTGAACTGAGTTTCCATATTCCCAGCTTTTAACTCTAAAAGAGAGTAAAGAAACTTCAAAGCAACTCCAGAACTGTTACCCAGCTTATCTGTTTCAGGGTTAACCCCTTGGCCACTGATAAAGATTTGTTTCTTAGTCCGCTCTAAAATCAGATTTCTGGCTTCAGTTGGAATGTCAATAGCAATAGTTGTAACTCCTGACTGGTCTCCCATACCGTCGTTGTCCATCTTAATCATCTTGTAGCGTTTCAAATCTTCAAGAAACTCTTGCTTGTCCTGTCCACCGTAATTTGTAAGAACAAAGATAACCTCTTGAACATCGTCTGTATCATTGACAAATCCACTAAAAACCTTGTCGTAAACATCAACCAGGTCTTTGATTGGCTTCAAGTCATTGGTCTCAATTTCGTTATTCTTGAACGGAATAAAAGGAACAAGGCCAAAATCATGCTTGAAACTATTGTCACTTGAGCGGTCGCCATTCATGGTATCAACCAAAGAGATTGCTTGGAATGTCTCTAATTCTTCCAGTGGTTTATTTTCTTCGTGACGATAGAAAGAACACTCTTTATCGTTCCAATATTCGTAAACAGTATAATTCTTACCATCTGTTTCATCAATGCTTGAGTAAACTCGCAGTACACCAATCAATTTTTTATCCAAGGACTTTGAGTAGATTGGTATCACTTCTTTTGAGTCCACGCAAGCGTATCTAAACGAGTTATCACTAGCGTCTTTCCAAACATGAAGCCAAGCGATGCCAGCGTTTCCTGCATTCACACAAAGCTGCTTACTGATACGTTCATAATCGTCTCCTAAGACGTCTACAATCTTATCATTAACGCTTTTATCGTCCACATCAAAGGTAGGCGGATAGGTCAACGCATAAGCCTTTTTCTGGTCAAGCAATAACTGGTGCCAGTTGTGACTAATACGGTTGTCAGCATTACGAAACGCATTATCTTCTGCTTTCGCTTCATTCTCTGCGCCTTTCTTGTCTGCAGGCTTACGCTTCCGTTTAATATCATTCTCGTTGCGATAGTATTTCTCGGCTTCAGCTGCTTGTGAGACAAACTTTCCATGTTTGACCATCTGCGACGAGATTATATTTTTAATTACTTCTATTTCCAAACAGTCATACCTCCTGACTTGAATAATACTGTGTAGCAGAAATAACGCAGGGCGTCCATTGCGTGGTCGAACTGTTTGATAGGCTTGTCCTCGCCATTCGCAGAGGCTTTCTCGTCCCAGACATAAGCGTGGAACTCTTTCAACGTATTCACACAGCTCTCATGCACTGCTATTTTCTCTTGGCCTAGCATAGACCCAACAAAACGAATGCCTTCAAGGACATTATTTCTAGCTTTTTTGATTTTATATCCTCGCTTCTTCAATTCAGCAATGAATGAAGCAGCAGACGGGTCAATAATAATACGGTCGATGTTCGTATCTCCTAACCAAGCAGTTAGATCATCAGCATACTCGGCATTGGTCTTCTGTACGTTCTCGTCACGACCTGAATAGTAGTATTCCCTTGTCAAGTAATACTTGCCATTGATGTCTTTTTCCCACAAAAGAAAAACGGTCGCATTCTGCGTACCGTAGTCGACCGAAACATATTTGCCCAGTTTACTCATTTCTGGCAAAGTTGATACAACATGCTTATCCTTACTAAACATATCGTAGACAATACCTTCTGCCACCGTCCAAAGACCTTGGATATATCGCTGATAGAAAACACCTTGATATTGACTTCTATAACGCTTCTTGATGTTCTCTGAAAGAGAAAGGTTGTCGTCCATATCAAAATGCAGATAAAGCATATTCTTTGTTTGTGCTTTGTCTATCCAGTTAACTTTAAACCAATGATAAGGCCCGTCTGGGTTGCAGTTGAACCACCACTTAGAACCTGTCACAGAGCACCGCCCTGTGCCCTGGTTAACAAAAGACTCAGGCATAAGCGCTACTTCATCGAAAAAGATACCTGCCAACGTTAACCCTTGAATAAGATCCTGTGAACTTTCGTCCTTACCACCGAAGATATAGAAATCATTCGACACGTCGCCTTTTGAGATTTCTATCAAATTATCCGTCCGATGATAGACGTAGCTAAAACCTCTTGACTGTATCATAACCAACAACAGTTTTAGGACGTTACGATTGAAAGAGCCAATTGTCTTTCCGCACATCGCAAAGTTCTGATGGTTGAATGATGTCATGGCCCAGATAACGAAAGCTAGACTCATAGAAACAGTCTTGCCAGAACGGATAGCACCATCAGCAATAATACCTTCTGATTCATGGACTGGAGAGTTCCAAAGCCACCAAGTTAACACTTTCTTCTGCTTTTTGCTAAAAGGTTGAAATTTGAATGTGTTTGTTTGCATTCTTAATCTAGCCAAGTTTCTTCAACCACCCCTTCCAGAGATTTAATAAAGCCATCGTCTTTAACGTCAACTTCTGATGTTCCTATCTGTTTTCTAAGCTTCTCGTTTCCTAGCTTGAGCGCTTCAATGCGTTCTTTTTGCTCTCTCTTATCAAGTGAGTCTTTCGCATCTGTCGTGGTTAACTTGCTGATTTGTTCAAATGCTCTAACGTTACCTTCCATAGCTTTCTGCATCATAACCATTGCAAGAGCCATTTCGTTAGTTGTGTCAAACCCCATATCCTCAAGTTGCTTCTTAACGTTTGGACTTGCCACATCTGCTTGCAGAATCGTTTCAAAAGCCTTTTTTAAGTTTGTTTTTTTTCTTCTAGCTTTACCAGAAGCCACTCCTGCTTTTTTTGCATTTTCTCGGCGTTCGCTCGGAGTTCGTTCTGAATTTTTTATCAAATTTTGCTCATTAGCCATCGCCTCACTTCCTTATCAAAAAAATAAATTTAACTTACTTTTTCAGCGGTAAGTCCTGTCTCTTCTTCCCAACGTTTAATCGTCCGCTCTACATACACAGGATCTAGTTCCATTGCATAGCAAACTCTTTCAGAACGTTCACACACCATTAATGTAGAACCTCCGCCGTTAAAGCTATCTAGTATCTTGTCGCCTTTTTTACTGGAGTTCAAAACACATCTAGCAATCAACTTCAAAGGCTTCATCGTCGGATGGATATCGTTTCTAACAGGTTTATCCTCGTAAAAGACAGTCGTCGGAGATGTATCCTGCATGGTCTTGATGTAAGAAATCAATTCGCTTTTTGTCATTTCTTTTAGATTTTCTTCATCTTCTTCAATGACAGTAGCTAGTGAGCGATTGTCCACAAAATAGTGACTCGCTCCGTCTTTCCAACCGTATAGGCAGGGTTCATGCTTCCATTGATAGTCCTGACGACCTAACACAATAGCATTCTTGACCCAGATAATGGACTGTTTCAGTAGCCAACCTGTCTCTTTTACTGCGGCTCTAAAATTTAAACCTTCCGAATCTGCATGCCAGATATAGAACGCTCCCCCTGGTTTTAAGTGGTTGTTTGCAACCGCAAATGCATCTCTTAGGAATTGTCTGAAACTAACATCATCCATGCTATCGTTCATGATTGTCATAGCTTCATCAGTTCCTCCTTGATAGGCCACGTTATATGGTGGGTCTGTAACATATAGATCTATCACGGCGCCATCAATTAACTGTGCCATATCCTCAGCAGATGTGCTGTCACCACACATTAAGCGGTGTCGTCCTAGCTGATAAATATCTCCATATTCTACTTTTGGTTTCTCTTCTTGATTGATATCGACTTCTTCTCCCTCTTCTTTTTCTACTTCTTCAAAATCATCTAAAGAAAAGTCAATATCTTCGAACCCAAACATCGTCATATCAAAACCAGTGAGTTCATCTAATTCACCATAAAGTAGTTCAACGTCCCAATCAGCAAGCTCTCCTGTCTTATTATCAGCAAGTCTAAATGCCTTAATCTGTTCCTCTGTTAAATCATCTGCAATAAGAACTGGTACAGTTTTTAGCTTTAAAAACTTCGCTGCCTTAAACCTTGTATGCCCGTTTACGATTTCTCCGTCAATCGTTGCGACAATCGGAACCTTAAAACCGAATTCCTTTATAGAATTGGCCACTGCTTCAACTGCTTGTTCATTGTTCCTCGGGTTATTTTCGTAAGGTCTTAGCCATTCAATCGGCTTATCAACAATCTTCACTGTTTCCCTCCTCAAAAAACCTAAAAACACACATCAAAAAGATATGTGTTTCTCGGGTTATATAGTCCATTAGACTTTGCTTTTTACAGCCAATTCTGTAAAAATTGGAACGACAGGACTCGAACCTGCCTACGTTTCAGACCCTTTATAGTCATATCGCTCCACCAACTGAGCTACGTTCCAACTGCAAGGCGACTACTACCTTGCGTGTTAATTAGAAATCAATTTTCTGATTTATTTTTGTAGTCTTTAACGGCGATGCCCGGAATCGAACCAAGGGAAACATAGGAGAGAAACCACTTACCTGTCACCGCCAAAACGAGGCCGAAACCTCGGAAAAATATAATAAATATAAAGGAGATGTCAATGAACGAAATATCTGAGACCTCTCTTTTCAATTCTTGACACTACCATTCTAACAGATTTTAGACTTCATGCGCATTCACTTTAGCTCACTTTGTCTATGATTGTCTCCTCTAGTTCGGACTCAGCCTGTTTTCGTAATCTGTAATAAGTTGCCTTACTAATTCTCAAATTGTCGCAAATATCATCAATGTAAGTCTTAGTAATGTAAGTCATTCTAAGGACGGACCTACTTTTTGGATTTTTAAGCCTATTGATCATTCGACCTAATTCAAGCTTTCTGTTAATAACCTCTTTAGTATCCTGCTCTATAGCCTCTTTCATCACTACCAGCTGAGTATAGACATCATCAACCTTTCTAGTCTGTCCACCTTGAACTTTGACACCTGACCACTTAGGACTTGAGAGCAAACCTGCCTCAAGCTCATTGATTTCATCTATACGGCTTTGGATGTCCATGTCAAGGTCTTGTAATTCTTTCAATAGCTCTTTAGCCTTGTTCACTCTCTATCTCCTTTGTGATATAATAATATTATTGAGATTATAGCTGAGGCAGAGAGTGCCTTGGCTTTTTTTATTCTTTATTCGTAATCACACTACCTGCACCGTTGACAGTAACCCAGCCATGTTTTTCACGGGCTTCTGCTTCTTTCATCCGGATAAGATTATCTGTGATTGAATCTGACTTAGCTTTGTTGGCCTTGGCTTCACCTTCTGCTTTGATGATCCCTGCGTCTGCTTCGGCTTGAGCTTGAACTTTCTTGGTATCAGCTTCAACTTTTGCTTTTTCTTGTCCATCGTCTTAGTTTGAACAGATGTAGATAAGGTGTAGACTTTGTCAATAAATGGCATTTTTAGATGATATCCTGTTTGCAGGGTATTTTCTTGCACACCTCCAATTGCGCTAACCTTAACTCCAACTGTGTTAGCCGGGATACGCTTCACGGCCGTGAGACGAAAAATACCAAGTGAAGCAACAGCTGCAACTGTAATGATACCGCCTTTAGCAAGTTTTGTAAGTGTTGTTTTTCCTGTTTCGTGATTGTATTGTGTAAACATTGTTTTACTCCTTTTTCAAATTATTTTCCCATCAAAAACTAGTGTTATTGTACCTGTACCATCTTTGTGTTTAGATACTAAAGCACGGCAATCTGAGCCTAATTCAATACCCTCAACTGTGATACTGCGCTTTATCCTGTCAACATTGATGATTGTTCCCATTAATGTTTTAATTCTCATGTTCCATCTCCTCAATCAGCCAGTCAAGGTTCTTTCTGGCTTTTTTTAGGTCTTCAAGCCCGTTTTTCTTCTGGAATCGCAGTTGATACTTCAAGGCATTTCCAAGATAAAAGCCTTTCAGCTGTTCTGGTGTCATGAAATTCCTTAAAGCATCGATAGATTCCATGCCAAATCTGCCTTGGTAGTGACTTGGTTTATTTATATTGTCAATTATTTCTGGATCCATTTGATAGCCTCCAAAAGTTCTAAGATTATTCGATTCCATTCTTCTGTTGTTGTTTCTCTAAAATCAAACTGAGACATCATTTCAGCTTTTTTGAATAATGCCCTCTTAAAGAATGAAGCTTTTTTGGAAAAATCCATATCATCTGTTTTAAACTCAGTCGTAATTTTCTTTCCATAACCCTCTATCTCTACATGGACTCTTGTTTTTCCATATAGATGTAGAGGCTCAGCCCAAACACTTCCTTTCAAGTCTGATTCAACGACTTTTTTAAGCATTAACGATATCTTCTTAGCTTCACTCTCTTTTTTAGCACCACTGAAAGGGTATCTTTTTGGTCTCATTTCTTATCCTCCAAAAACTCTGGGTTTTTGTATATGTTGCCTTTGACCTCATAGTAATTTCTCATGTGCTCATAAAGATTAAAAATTTCTGTGGTAAGCTGCTTATCAAGTAAACCTAGTATAGGTGAGTTTGCAACCCTCACCACTTGAAACATCCCAATCTGTCTCCTATCTCTAGGATTTCGCATTCTAACTACATCCCCCTCAAAGATTTCCTTGCCGTTTTTGTCAACCAGTCCTGTTGATTGCATGATGACCAGATTATCAACAAAAACATAATCTGGAGGGCACATGACATCCTCCTGTTCAACCACTACAACTTGCCCACTTTCTGTTATTGAGAAAGTGTCTTTAAACATCTCTTTATTTGTGGTATCCCACGCTCTAAATTTTGGTGTCATGTCAATTCCTCCCATAATGTCTACTTGCTCCATGTAAATAATAAGTGCCATCTTTGCGCTTGTTCACGTAATATGTGTATTGACCATCTGGGCTAGCATAGGAAATCTGCTTCTCTCCTGCCCAACAACCGTTATCACGCATCATGTGGCAATTCTCCATAATCCATTCTACGTCAGTCATCTAGTAGCTCCTTGTTTTCATATACATTCCCCACGATCTCACAATCAGTATGTCGTAACCACAATTCACATCCGTGTTGCTTAGATTCAAGACGATATGCTCCTCCTCTATGTCTTACAACCTCGTAATAAGTCGGTTCAGAATAAACATCTTTAGCCATTTTAACTATGTCGCCTTCAAAGATAATCTTGCCATCCCTATCAACCATATCTGTTGATTGCATGAGTTCTAAATCTTCTGCTGAAACCATGTAAGTAATTCCATCCCCAATACAATATAACTCATCTTCTAGCCAACTGATGTGGTCAATTTCATTATCCATTTCTTGCTTTTTCTTTAGCCATGCTCTAAATTTCAGTATCATCCCAAATCCTCCTCTTTTACGAACATACCGTCAATCCAACGACCTTTGCGGTCTTTGATTTCTTGGTAAGCCAGTTCAAAACATTCCTCGAAGCTATAACCAAGGGCGATACTTAACGATTTTAACCAGTAGATTGTACGTGACAGATATAATTCAAGAATGCCATCGTCACCAAAATCTTGACATAACTGAAATTCGCTTATATTTTGATTTAAAAAACCAAAACATGTCATTACATCTCTATCATTTCCTGATGTTTTAAAAATCTTATGCATATCCTCTTTAATCAGCAAGGCAAGACCGACAATCACGACCGCACAGTCTCCGATGCTGTCCTTTGTCAGTTGCTCATTCTTCTTGAGATAGCCTGCGCATAACTCACCGAACTCTTCACTGAGTTTTAAAGACTGCTTGTCTAGTCGTCCACCGTTTTCAAGGTCACGGTCTATAAACCATTGTTTCACATTTTCTAGTGTGTTCATGATAACTCCTATTCAATATCTGTAGATGTTTCCATTGTCTTAATAATTTTTTCTAACATAGATTTATGCAGAGTAATGTAATTATTTTTCTTTACTTGTGTGCAAAAAATACAGATTCGTTTGCCAAGATAATTACATTTT
>OAVW01000636.1_pt1 | contig 10423 bp, 9 predicted proteins | sample 1495321 | NCBI WGS metagenome assembly OAVW01 (sample SAMEA2580108, study PRJEB22360) | human gut metagenome | biome: human gut; feature: human-associated habitat; material: faeces | place: Denmark | collected 2008/2010 | reverse complement strand
CTGTTACGGGCCAAACCCCACCAACCGGGGCGCCCCCAGCCGCTGGTACAAAAGAGAAGTGGAGCAGTGGAAGTGAAGTAGAGCAGTGGATGTAGCAACGAATCGAGTGATCAAGGGGGGGGCTGCAGTATTGTTCAGGATTAGTATTATCAGTTGACGCTATAGAAATAATAGAAAAATAAAATAACTTGAGTGAATTTAATGAAGTCGTAGAGGTTCTAATTAGTATACCTCTGGTAAAACTATATTGTTTGGTAAAAGAAAGGTCTGCTGAAACGTTTAATTTCCATTACAACAGTAAACTTATACTCAGATTATGTAATATCGACATTTGAGATAAATTGTGAAGATAAAAGAGAAGCCATATTTATTATATATGGCTTCTCATAATAACTCATCTATCTAATAAATTTTTAACGTAATTAACCAATTCTTTATCTTTACTATTATTAAAGAAGCATTTCTGGAATTTTTCGCCACCAAGAGCTTGTTTAAGTAACTCCGGATCGATGGCCTGGAGAGCATCCATGAGTGGCTTACTAACTGCTTCTTTCATATTACTCAGTATAATGGCATTCGCATTTTGTGATTCACGACGTTCTGCCGGATAGCCTAATCCCTTTTCGCCATCAAATGCTTTTTCAAAAATATAGCGCATGTTTAATTCTGCCCCCCAGCCAAAACCCTTTGCAAATGGCAAGGACAGTGCATTCCCATTATTTACCTGTGCAAACAGGTAGGCATCTGTTGGTTCGATGCAATAACCACAAGTAACTCCCGGGAATGTGTTCAGTGCCATCAATGCCCCCTGTCCTGTACCACAGCCAGTAATAACGAAATCAACAGATCTGCTGTTTAACAAGATAGCCGAAATAATGCCGAGATGAACGTAAGTCAGACGATGATCATTGTCATCACACATTCCTACATTGAAAATAGTATGGCCTTGATGTGCGCTTGCTGCAACTAACTCATTAAAAATTATTGCGTTTTTAGATGCCTGGCTAAATTCATTCATCAATGCGATTTTCATACGAATTCCTCATTTAAAATCATACTGTTAAACTTCATAGCATAACAACATGAACGATATGATAATACATTACAAACATTACTTGCAACATTGTATTTGAAAATTCAAAACATCATTTCATTTTTATTGTTGTGTGCTCTCGATCACGGTTTGCTGCACTTTTGAACGCTATATTGGATGCTAACGAAACGATAGAAACGATATGATGAAGTATTGTCATTCTTATAAAGGATAAGATTATATGGCTAAGGGTGATATTAAAAAGTTGAAGTTTGAATCTTTCTACGATAGTGAATCGAATAACGAAGTTATTCGATTAACGCCAACAGATATTCTTTGCCATCGCAATTATTTTTATCAAAAATGTTTTACAAATGATGGTAAAAAATTGATTTTCGCTGCTGAGTTTGATTGTAACCGGAATTATTATCTTATGGATTTGGTAACTCAGACAGCGAAACAACTCACTGAAGGAGCTGGAGATAACACCTTTGGTGGCTTCCTGTCCCCTGATGATAATTATCTTTTTTATGTGAAGAATGAAAAACATTTGCAGCGTGTTGATTTGACCACATTAGAAGAAGTTACCATATACACAGTACCGGATAATTGGGTGGGGTACGGAACATGGGTTGCTAATACTGATTGTACGGAAATCGTCGGAATCGAAATCAGTAAAACTGACTGGACCCCGCTTAGCGACTGGAAAATATTTCTGGAATTTTATCATAAGAATCCACGATGCCGTTTAATTACGATTGATCTGGAAACCGGAAACGCTGAAGTGATATTGGATCGTAATACTTGGTTAGGGCATCCAATTTTTCGTCCGAATAATAACGATACTATCGCCTTTTGCCACGAAGGGCCCCATGACCTGGTGGATGCAAGAATGTGGATGATTAACCGTGATGGGACAAATGAGCGTAAAGTGCATGAGCACCAACCTGGTGAAAGTTGTACACACGAGTTCTGGATCCCTGATGGATCTGCACTGGCTTATGTTTCCTATATGAAAGGACAGCAACAGCGTTATATTCGCAAATATAATCCTGATACTGATGAAGATTCATTAGTGATGGAAATGCCGGCATGTTCCCATTTAATGAGTAACCATAATGGTATTCTCTATGTTGGTGATGGTTCAGGTAGTCCGGTTGATGTTAAAGATACCTGCAGTTATAAAATTGAAAATGATCCCTGGATTTACATTCTTAGCAGTAAAAATAAAAAAATACATAAATTGGTGAAACATAATAGTTCCTGGAGGGTACAGAAAGGAGACCGGCAGGTAACGCACCCGCATCCATCATTTTCTCCAGATAATAAGTACGTTTTATATTCTTGCGATGCCGAAGGTGAACCAGCACTATATATGGCTAAAATTCCTGAGGAAATCTTAACCCAGCAATAACTGACAAATTTTTCACTATTGGAGTTTTTATGGATTTCATCAATATGTTCTCTCTTAAAGGTAAAAATGCTTTAGTCACTGGAGCATCATATGGTATTGGTTTTGAGATCGCTAAAGCACTAAGTAACGCTGGTGCAACGATCATTTTTAATGATGTAATAGAAGAAAACATTAAAAAAGGCCTGGCAGCATATAAAGAGAACAACATCAACGCACATGGTTATTTATTTGATATTACAGATGAACAGTCTGTGAAGGAAAATATCAAAAAAATAGAGAGTGACGTAGGCATTATTGATATTCTGGTAAATAATGCAGGGATTATTCAGCGTAAACCTATGCTAGAAACTACAGCAGCTGATTATCGCAAAATAATAGATATTGATCTGACAGGTCAGTTTATTATGGCTAAGGCGGTATTGCCTTCAATGATTAAAAAAGGACATGGCAAGATCATTAATATCTGTTCCATGATGAGCGAATTGGGTCGCGAAACCGTTGTAGGCTACGCTTCGGCAAAAGGCGGCTTAAAAATGCTGACTAAAAATATCTGTTCTGAGTTTGGTGAAAAAAATATTCAGTGTAATGGTATTGGTCCAGGCTACATTGCTACACCTCAAACAGCACCGTTACGTGAAATTCAACCAGATGGCAGCCGCCATCCATTTGATCAGTTTATTATATCAAAAACGCCAGCTGGACGCTGGGGTAAACCAGATGATCTTGCTGGTGCAGCTATATTTTTAGCATCGGATGCTTCAAACTTTATCAATGGTCATATTTTATATGTCGATGGTGGCATTCTGGCCTACATTGGCAAACAGCCTTAGTTATATTCAGTCATAACTGTATGTACTACTTTAAATATTTTCAGAGAGGTGGTGATGTTTGTATTTAATGAAGATACAGCAATAGAAGATTTAGGCAACGGGGTCAAAAGAAAAGTTTTGGCTCATGGTGGCAATATGATGGCAGTAGAGGTCCATTTCTCTAAGGGGGCTATCGGCTCTTTACATCACCACCAACATGAACAGTTGACGTATGTCTTATCAGGTATTTTTGAATTTACCATCGGCGATGAAGTGCGTACAGTAAAAACTGGTGATACTTTATATAAGCAGCCCAACATTGTGCACGGGTGCAAATGTCTAGAAAAAGGAGTTTTGCTTGATATATTTACACCTCAACGTCAGGATTTTTTAAAGTAAATACCCAGTATTAATATGAACTAAAATGGTAGCGCATAAAATGCGCTACATATTGATATAGTTAACTAATTATCTATTGTTTTTCTTTCTGCCATAGACAGCTTTAATCTGAAAAATATTATCTTTTAAATGGAAATTTTAGAAATAATAGAATCTGATTATCCGGATATTTAGTTGAATTCTATAAAGTCGAGTGAACATATTGTTGTATCAATATAGTTAATTTAAATAATTCAGGAAAAACACATATACAGTGAGACTCTATAAATTTACTTTATAAATAACAGTGTAATGTTACTTCAATAATATACTCCATCTTTTCCAGGAGATGGAAATGGACTTTTGTTGTGGAAGAGGTATCATAAATGACTGAAGAAAACAGAAGAATAAAAGCCATAACTCGTTTTTCATATGGTAGTGGAAATCTTATCGGCAGTGGAGCTCTGGCTATTAGTGGAGCATGGTTACTTTATTTCTACACCACATTTTGTGGATTGACAGTTTTTCAGGCCACTGTAATATTTTCCATTGCTACTTATCTGGATGTCATCCTGAATCCACTAATGGGGTTTATTACGGATAATTTTTATCAGACAAAACTCGGTCGTCGCTTTGGTCGTCGTCGCTTCTTCATATTAATTGCCATTCCATGTATGATTATCTATCCATTGCTTTGGGTAAATGGTATGAGTTTTTGGTATTATCTTTCTACTTATATCATTTTTGAAGTGGTATATACTATGATTATGATACCGTATAATACCTTACCTGTTGAAATGACAAAGGATTTCAATCAAAGGACCTATTTGACAGGTTCTAAAGCTATGTTTGGTAAAGTAGCTAATTTCTTAGCAGCCGCTATTCCTGGTATCTATTTTTACTTCTTCAATAAAGATTCAGCCACCCCATTTTTCCTGACCGGTTTAACTTATGCTATTATTATGATCACTTCATTAATAATGCTCTATTTCAACAGTTGGGAACGTCCAACTGATGATGTAGTTGATGAATCAACGCATGGTTTTATGGAGGGCTTTAATAAACTTTTTACCGATCTTTTCTCAACCTTTAAGCTAAAAACCTTCAGAACCCATCTTGGTATGTATCTATTTGGTTTCGGCGCTGAATGGCTATTTACAGCGACATTTACCTATTTCATTGTTTTCAACCTTGAACAACCGAGAACATTTGTTTCTGAGATGAACTCATTAAGCAGTATTTGTCAGTTCTTCTCTACAGTATTCTTTATGATGTGGTGTGCCAAACGAGGATTTAAACGCCCATTTATCATTGCTATCTTAATTGTTGTATCTTCAGTGATTGGTTATGTTGGTGTGTACTATCTTAATATTCCCCATCTGACCTGGCTCATTATTGGCATCACTATCTGGTTTGGTCTGGGGACGGGGGGGGTATATTACATTCCGTGGAGTGTATATGTATTCCTTGCCGATGTTGATGAGGTCTTAACTGGTCGTCGTCGTGAAGGTCTTTATGCTGGTGCAATGGTTATGGCCGGTAAGTTAATGAGAGCCACTGTAGTATTTTGTCTGGGGGTTGTCCTCAGTCTGTTTGGTTTTGAGTCAGGCATTCATCATCAATCAGCCAGTGCAGTAAATGCAATTAATGGCGTCATGATATTTGGTGTGGCTGGTATGGCGTTAATAGGTATCTATTTCTCTGTAAAAATGAAATTAGATAAAGCATCTCACGCCGAAATAACTAAAGAATTAGAGCGTCTGAAAAAAGGTGGCAGAAAAGAAGATGCTACACCGGAAATTCGTAAGCTTGTTAAGCAACTGACTGGTTATGAATATGACCAGTGCTTCGGTAATAACAATGTTGGCTTTAAATTTGAAAACAAAGCAGGGGCATTCTAGAATGAATAAGCACACACTATTACTGACTGTTCTTTTTCTGAATTTGATTTGTACTCCCGTTTTTGCTCAAAACTGGCAGGTGGCGACGTTTGGTCAGTCTACGGATCTCAACTTTTCATCGCTGATAGATTCGGCCAAGATCGGACGGAATAATGCCTGGCTTGCAGGAAACAATAATTTTCTTGAAGCTGGAAAATTTTACACTTTACCAACAGATTTTTTTATTGAAAGCCGTGGGGGAAAAATTGCTAACTCCCATGACGGTATGACCGTCTTTTATACTATTGTTCCGGTTACTCAGACATTCCGACTGGAGGCTGATTTGACATTAGAACAGATTGGTCCGGAGGTGAATGGAAAATCACCAGCGGGACAGGAGGGAGCTGGATTGTTTGTCAGAGATATTATCGGTCCTCAGCGACAGGAACCTCAGTCAGCTGGAACAGAAGAATATCCCCAGGCCTCTAATATATTGATGAATGCCTTTATTACACAGAATAAAAAGAATGATAACTTAGTACAGATTACTTCAATTGTTCGTGAAGGAGTAATAAAAACATGGGGTAATGAAGGTATTACAATTAAGAAACAGCCGATCATTGAGAATATAAACTTTACGCAAAAAAGAAATATTCATATGACGATCGAGCGACTACCAGAGAAGTTCATCCTGACCGCTTTTGATACCGATCGTAAAGAAAATCAGTCATGGCAATTTTCTGATTACTCAGGCTTTATGAATCAACTGGATAATAATAGTTTAGCTATTGGTTTTTTTGCCGCACGAAATGCGAAACTAAGGGTGAAAAATGCATCATTTAAACCGGGCAAGCCACTGGTTGATTACAAACAATTAACTTCACGTCAATTCAGTCGTGTCCGGCATAAAGCCCCTGAACTTTTTCTTGCTTCACCTCAATCCGTTGTAAGAAACTCAACAACTCTTCAATTTTTGGCCAATCAGGCTGGAATAGTCAGTATTGATAATGATAAGCAGACTAAGCAGGTGCAGGCGGGTGAACTGGTACAGTTTCCAGTTACTTTGCAAAAAAAACATAATGACTTCACCGTCAACTTTAACGTTGATGGGAATATATCAAAAAAAGCTATACGCATAGAGCAGGTTAAATCAAACCTGACTGATCCTTATGAGATTTACGTATGTAGTGATTGTCGACAGGGGGCCAGAGGCAGCAAAAATGACCCTGTAGATTTACAGACAGCCGTAAAATTTGTCGCACCCGGCGGTAATATATACCTTAACGATGGTCAATATCATGGAATTACCTTAGATCGGGAATTAAGTGGAATACCTGGCAAGTATAAAACAATTTCTGCCATTAATCCACATAAAGCCATTTTTATAAACAAGACATTCAATCTGGATGCAAGTTACTGGCATCTAAAATCCGTGGTCTTTGACGGCAATGTGGATAATGGAAATAATAAACCAGCATATTTGCGTATAGCTGGTAGCTATAATATTATTGAGCATGTGATAGCCAGAAATAATGATGATACGGGAATTTCTATTTCAGCGAAAGATAAAAACCGTTTTTTCTGGCCAGCTCATAACTTAGTTTTAAACTCAGATTCATATAATAATCTTGATTTATCCGGGATTAATGCCGATGGTTTTGCTGCAAAATTAGGTGTCGGACCGGGAAACATTTTTCGAGGATGCATTGCACATAATAATGCAGATGATGGTTGGGACCTATTTAACAAAATTGAAGATGGTCCAAATGCATCTGTTACTATTGAGAATTCTGTAGCCTATGAAAATGGCCTGCCATACAATAAAGCGGATATCCTAAAAGGGAGTATTGGCAATGGCTTTAAATTAGGTGGTGAAGGTCAACCAGTAAATCACAAAGTTATTAATTCCATTGCTATTAATAATAATATGGATGGATTCACTGATAATTTTAATACTGGGTCATTGATAGTTAGAAATAATATAGCAATGAACAATGCACGCTATAATTATATTTTAAGAACTAACCCATATAAATTCCCATCATCTATCCTTTTTGATAATAATTATTCAATCAGAGATGATTGGGAAAATAAAATAAAAGACTTCTTAGGTGATACAGTTAACAGTGTGAATTATAAATTGCTTGTTTCACATGAAACAGGACCGGTACAAAAAGATTTATTTTTCACACGAGATGATAGTGGAAATATTATCTATCCTGATTTTTTTCTTAATATCATTAATAAATTTAATTAGACAATGCCCATTAACCTGCTGCCTACCGGAAGCAGGTTATTCCAGAATGGACACTGGCAGTAATATATCTTTGTTGACAAAAATATAAAATTTTGTTATGGGATTTTATGATGTTGAAGAAAACGATATTTATATTAACGTTATTCTCTGGCAACGTAATTGCTGCAACTGTAGAATTAGGTTTTGAAAATGAGCAATATAATTATGCTTATCGTTCTGCAGATGTCTTCATGCCGTATATTAAGAGTAATTTCAACCCTGTTACTGATTCTGCTTTGAATGTGTCACTCACCTATATGTATCAGGATCAATATGGGAAAAAACATAAAAAAACATCTGAGGACAGATTTAAAACCAATCGCGATCGCATAGAGCTCTATCTTAAAGGTTATACTTTAAATAGGGGAGCATATTCTTTTTCTCCTTCCGCAGGTTTCCGTTATGAGTCATGGGATGTAAACTACGATAATCCGAAAAAGCAGGATAAGTGGAAACTGGAACTACGCTTTTATCCTAATATGACTTATAAACTCAATGACCAGTTAAGCCTATATATGAATGGTTTTGTTGCCCCTGTATTTTTTAAAACACAACAAGAGTCGAGAAAAGATAACAATTATGTAAAGGGTAAGTTAGGGGCGAAACGTTATAACAACGATTATTATCAGGAACTCCAGATTCTGGGTGTCAGATATAAATTTAATAATGATAATACGCTCTGGACATCAGTCTATAATGAAAGAAAATATAATCAACATTCCTCAAAATATGATCGCTGGCAATTGCGTGGAGGCTATGATTTTAAAGTTACAGAGGAGTTTGTTTTGAGTCCATTCATAAGATATGACCTCTCTTATAGAGAAAAAAACCTCGAAAGCACAAGTAATAATGGTTTATCAAAAAATAATAAAGAAATTCGAACTGGAGCCAGCTTTTCCTATAAAATTATCCCTTCTGTAAAACTGGTAGGAGAAATATACAGGCAAACAACCAACATTGAAAACTATTATGGAGAGCATTCTGAAGACAAAAACCGCATGTTCTACAAACTTGGTATAAACAAAACATTTTAAAGCCATATAAAGATATTTTAATATAAATATATTATATAAGTCTTATCATAATTATAATGTGTTTATGGGAGATATTGCAGTAACAAACCTTCATATATTACTATTAGTATAGATTTTTCATGTCAGTCTGGTTCAGTCAGTGTAATATCAGGCACATATTTTGAGAGAGTTAAATATTATATTAATGAAGCGCCTATAGCAGGTGCTTCATTATATCATAAGAGATGATGGCTACCTTGTGTTGATAAGATACAGCATAATAACGATTCCATTTCATTTTTGTTGTAGGGTTGTTTAACAAAAAATCTTGCTAACGGGCTTAATTGATATAAGCCAGATATTGTGTTCCTGCTATGGCTACATTCATCGCCATGTGAAGTAATATAGGCATTAATAGGCCATTCGACTTTATTTTTGCACTAATAAGAACTAACGATACCAGAAATAACATCAAAAATGTACGAAAGTATGTATATTGTAGATGCAATGCAGAGATTATAACTGATGTTACAATTGCAGGGATATAAATATTATCATGGAACCAGAGTTTAAAAGAGTTAAAAAGACACCCTCGAAATACAATCTCTTCATATACAGGAACAAGAAATACAGAAGAAAATATATTAATCCATAAAATTGCCCCAGAAAAAGACATTTGCGAAACTATCCACTCTTCCGTTTTCCTTACTCCCAGAAGATAAGGGACAAATAATTGAATAATTATTAAAGAGAGGAGTGTAAAAAACATACAGTCGAAAAGAACCTCTTCCTAATTCTTCTCTTTTTCGGAAGAAAATAAAATGCAGTGAAACAAGAATTAGAAATTCAGCAAGAAATAATGCTGGAACAAGAAGCCCCCTGGATATAAGTTCCTGCCTGTTTGTAAGGAATGCAGGAATAAAGGTAATAGAAAATGATAAAGTAAACATTGAAAAGCAGCCTGGTGATGACTGTTTTTTTATAGTTGCATTTTTATTTTTTGTTATTTCCATTTATATTCCCTTACTTGTCGTTTAAAATTCTTCTATTTAACAGGAAGAGGCAACCATAGAATGAATGTTTATTTTCCTGTATCAGAACAGCCATAACTTTTATTTTATAGTTGTTATCAGTGAATGAATGCAAACTAATAGAACAATGAGAAAAAGAATGGAGAAAAAGCGACGGACCGGACGCCATAGTTCATATTCTCGTGTATCAGCCTCACGTATCAACCTTTCTGAAATGGTTTCGGTTTCCTTTCCTCGCACCAGAATATGCCTGTAATATTTCCTCATGACATATACCGAAAACTGAAACCAGATTAATATGGATGGACACACAACACATAAACTTCTGATGATATCACCCGGGAAAGTATCTTGGGCGGGTAAAAGAAAGTCATATACTCTGAATAAAATCATCATCGAGATAAATGAGACGCCAGCACCTATCCAGTATTCGATATGAGAAGATGCAGCATTATATGTGTCAGTAAAATTTTTCTTTCTTAATGAAGGTGGAAGTGCTGAAAGTTCAGGAATGCTTTTTCTTGTCCAGTATATTTTCATATAGCAACTCATATAAAAAGTGTTCTACT
>OAVW01000629.1_pt1 | contig 10503 bp, 8 predicted proteins | sample 1495321 | NCBI WGS metagenome assembly OAVW01 (sample SAMEA2580108, study PRJEB22360) | human gut metagenome | biome: human gut; feature: human-associated habitat; material: faeces | place: Denmark | collected 2008/2010 | reverse complement strand
ATTTTACCTTTCATTTCACGTAAAGCTTGAATCACACTAAAATCAATATAGCGTCGATACACAAAGGGGCGAAGTAATTGCTGCAAGGTTTTTACATAGGGATCTTGCGCATCAGCGCCTAAAATACGCCCTTTAATCATGGCATAGCGTTCCCAGTCTCGCCCTTGATCTTGGTAATATTGCTCCATTGCAGAAAAACTTAAGGCAAGTGCACCACTGTCACCAAAAGGGCGAAGGCGCATATCCGTACGATAGACAAAACCATCTGGCGTGAATTGATCTAAAGCATTGATCAGACGTTGTCCTAAACGCGTAAAAAATTTGGCGTTATCAACGGCTCGTCTTGCACCAACGGTTTCTCCCTGTGAAGGGTAAGTAAAAATTAAATCAATATCAGAGGAAAAATTTAGCTCAAAACCACCTAATTTTCCCATGCCAAGAATATAGAGTTGCTGAGGGTTGCCATTTTCATCACAAGGTGTGCCCATTTCTTCACAAGCTTGTTTATACAGCCAATCTCTCGCACCAATAATAAGACTTTCAGCAAGTTGAGAAAGACGAATAAAAATTTCTTCTACGGTAGCAAGATTCAAGCTTTGACAGAAACTTAGTTTCGCCATTTCTTGATTTCGAAAATCTCGTAGCGTTTTGTAAAGCTGTTCTTCGTTTTGGATAGTGGAGAGTTGGTCAGCTAGATGGCTAGCGTAATGTTGACAATCTGAAAATTGAGGAGGTGTTTGCCACCATTGGGCTAAAAAGTGCGGGTGTTTTTTTAAGACTTTTTCCAAGAAATCAGACAGACTGATGGCATAGTTTATTTGTCCGATTGCTGTCGTGAGATCTGTTTCGTCCCGCTCGATTTGTTGGGTTATTTTATCAAGATTCATTTCAGGGAAATGTTGGCAAAGCACTTCGCCAAGTTGAATGAGTTTTTCAGTCGAAAGCGGAAGTGAAAGCGCCATAATTTACCCCTTAAAATGTTCGTCAATCTTGCGTAGTACGATTTCTTTGGCTTGTTGCGGTTGCAGACTATCTAGCCAATTTAATGGTGTTTTCCAGCCGCGCAGCCAGGTGATTTGTCGTTTTGCTAATTGGCGAGTCGCACAAATGCCACGGAAGACCATTTCTTCATGATCATAGTCACCACGTAAATATTCCCACATTTGTCGATAGCCCACACAGCGGATAGAAGGCAAATCAGGATGGAGATCTTCTCGTTGATAGAGTTTTTCAACCTCTTCTTGGAAACCTAATTCGATCATTTTATGGAAACGTTGTTCGATACGTTGATGTAACACCGCACGATCTTCTGGAGCAATAGCAAATTGTAAAAATTGATAAGGCAATTCTTCGCCTTTTTGTTCAGTTAATTCCGTTAATGATTTGCCCGTTAAATAGAATACTTCTAATGCACGATTAATGCGCTGAGAATCATTTGGATTGATACGCTCTGCAGAAATAGGATCAATTTTTTGTAATTCTTGATGAAGAGCAGGCCAGCCAAGTTTTTGCGCTTTTTCTTCAATTTCTAATCGTAACTTTTCATCAGCAGATGGAAGGGGGGAAAGTCCTTCAATCAATGCTTTGTAATACAACATGGTGCCGCCAACCAAAAGCGGAATTTTACCTTGCGCGGTAATATCGGCCATTTCTCTGAGCGCATCGTCACGAAAATTCATCGCAGAATAACTTTCAGCGGGATCTAAAATATCAATTAAGCGGTGAGGGGCAAGGGCTAGTTCTTCTTTAGAAGGCTTTGCCGTGCCAATATCCATGCCTTTATAAATTAATGCAGAATCAACACTGATCACTTCCACTGGCAGGCTTTGACGTAATTGAATAGCAAGATCCGTTTTTCCGGAGGCCGTCGGCCCCATCAGAAAAAGTGCGGTTGGTTTGGAGTAAGTTTTTTGTGTCATATTACAAATCAGTTAAAAAAGGCTGCCAGTTAATTGGTTTCAGTAATGTATTAAATTTTTCTTGATGAGCTTTATTCAGTAAGCGTTCCGTTTCACTTAATAAGCTGACTGCATCCGCTAACACCTCAATCGGTTTCATCTCTAGCGTCTGACAAAGTGCGGTCAGAAAATCAGGCATATTTTCTAAATGTTCAGCAAGCAGGCTCACCACACATTTTTGTAAGTTTTGTGTACGTAAAATTGCAGGCTCTTTATTTAATGTAAGACGCAGCTGAGCTTCATTTTCAATAAATTCAAAACCACTTTGTTGGAAAAAAGCTTTTTGTTTTTGCCATTGTTCAAATTGTTTTTCATCTAAGCGGAAAATAATCGGAATGAGCAATGGTTGTTGTGGAATTTCACCTTGTTGTAAGGTTAATTCATAATTTAAGGCTTGCAATTTAGCTAATGACATCAAATAAAACTGCTGATTTTGTTGTAAAAGCAATGCTTTATTTTCAATTAATGCCAATGCGCGTAAATAGCCTGCATCACTTGTCTGTGGGAATTGTTCAACGACAGATTTTGTTAAAACTTGAGATGCTTCTGTTGGACGTACTAATTCACCATATAAGCGTTGTTCGGTCTTTGTAGGTTGTTCACGATAACCATACGACGGAACGTACTCACTACGGTTTGAAAAGTGCGGTCGATTTTCTGATTGTTTTTCACGAGGCTGATGATAATGCGAGGCAAAAATATTTTGCCCAGCCGCCGCACGATTGGGTTTAGGTTCATAGTGGGTTTGATATGAAGCCGAAGGCTCTCTTGCCTCATTCATCGTTGGCGCTAAATCCAATTCAGCTTGAGGAATGGCATTAAGCGCATTTGTTACGCCTTGGCAGATAAAATCATGAATTAAACGCGCTTGATGGAAACGAACCTCGTGTTTTGTTGGGTGCACGTTGACATCGACATCATGTGGATTGAGATCGATAAATAGTACAAATGCAGGGTATTGCTCAGTATGTAAATACTCCGCATAAGCTTGACGAATTGCATGGGTGATCACTTTATCGCGCACCATTCGTCCATTGATATAGCAATAGCTCAAATCATTTTGAGAACGGGTAAATTCAGGTGTCGCCACCCAGCCAGAAAGATGTAAATCATCATGTTTCCAATCAATACGTAAGGCATGTTGAACAAAATCATCGCCACAAATAGCGGCAACGCGTTTTAGTTGTTGTTCTTCATTCGTCGTAGGGCGGTATTGTCGAACAATTTTGCCATTATGTGTGAGCGTAAAAGCGATATTAAATTTCGCTAAAGCAATTCGGCGAATGACTTCATCAATATGAGCAAATTCTGTTTTATCAGTGCGTAAGAATTTACGACGAGCAGGCGTGTTAAAAAAGAGATTTGCCACTTCAACTGTCGTACCGACTGGATGAGATGCGGGTTTGATTGTGGTTTCCATCTCTCGTCCTTGTGCATAAACCTGCCACGCTTCATTTTGCTCTGCTGTGCGAGAGGTAAGCGTGAGACGAGAAACCGAGCTGATACTGGCAAGGGCTTCACCGCGGAAACCTAAACTTAAAATGGCTTCGAGATCATCAAGATCGGCAATTTTACTGGTTGCATGTCGAGCGAGTGCGAGGCTTAATTCCTCTTTAGGAATGCCACTGCCATTATCTCGAATACGAATCAGACTGGCGCCACCATTTTCAATATCAATATGAATTTTATTGGCACCAGCATCAAGGCTGTTTTCCACTAATTCTTTCACCACAGAGGCAGGGCGTTCGACCACTTCACCTGCGGCAATCTGATTAGCCAGCTGTGGAGAAAGAATTTTGATTGCCATAGGATTCCTTATTTTTCTTTAAGTTTGATTTTTTGCCCAGTCACGACTTTGCCGTTTTTCAATGTTGGGTTCAGTTTTAAAAGACGATTAACCGGTACATTGTATTCACGAGAGATAGCATAGATAGTTTGATCGGCTTTCACAGTATGGTAAAGCGGGGTTTCTTTCTTGCCATCATCTTTCTTCTCATTTCCTTTTGAAGAAGTGTCTTTTTTATCGTTACCTTTTTTTTCAGGCTCTTTTTTATTCTCAGCTTTTTCTTGTTTTTGATCTTTTTTAGAAACGGCTTTTTCAGCTTCAACAATCTTGCTGTTTTTTCCTTTGTTATCGGCTTTGGCTTTATCATCCGATTTAGGTTTTTCTTCTACCTTTTTGCTTTTGCCGTTATCCGGGATTTTAATAATTTCATTCAGCCAAAGTTCTTTACGTTTTAGTTTATTTAATTCAATGATTTCGCTGACTTTTACATCGTATTTGTTTGCCAGGCTACCAATGCTTTCACCTGGTTTCACTTTATGACGTACGCCACTGTCTTTGACATCGGAAGTGCGGTCAGATTTTTCAGTGTTTTTCTCTTCTTTTTTGATCGGTTCTTCTGCTTTTTTGCCTTTGCCATTATCAGGAATCTTAATGGTTTCATTTAACCAAAGTTCTTTGCGTTTCAGTTTATTTAACTCAACGATTTCGCTGACTTTGACATCATATTTATTGGCTAGGCTACCAATGCTTTCACCTGGTTTCACTTTATGGCGAATACCGCTGTCTTTCACATCAGAAGTGTGGTCAGATTTTTCATTGTTTTTATCGTTTGATTTTGTAGATTTGCTGTCTTGCTCATCACTAGGTGGAACGGCAATTGCTTTTAAATTACCATTACGATAAGCAACCAAACCTTCGTAAATCATATAAGCAATACGACGACGATAAGTAATGGTATTCAGTTTCTGCTCTTCTTCCATATTGGAAAGGAAGCCTGTTTCCACTAAAACAGAAGGAATGTCGGGTGAACGTAATACGCCAAGGCTCGCATGTTGTGGGGTACTACGGCTTAATGAGGTCACGCGAGCAAAGCGACGTAAAATGCTGTTACCAAGTTCATAGCCTGTACGTTGGCTATGACCAAATTGTAGATCGAGTACGGTTTGATCTAAATATTTGTCATTGTTATTGGAAAGTACTTTACCGGCTCCGCCTAAAAGCTCAGAGCGTTTTTCATCATCTTCTAACCATTGCCCCATTTCATCGTTGGCACGACGATTGGATAGCACCCAAACAGATGCACCACGTTGGTCTGAATTAAGAGAGGAGTCCGCATGGATAGAAACGAGGAAATTTGCTTTATATTTACGTGCAATTTCGGAGCGTTCAGGCACCGAAATGTAGTAATCACTACTGCGTGTTAAGACACCTTTGAAGTTAGGATCTTTATCTAATAAAGCCTTTAATTCTCGTGCGATAGAAAGGGTGACATTTTTTTCATAAATGCCGAGATTTTTTCCGATTGCACCGGGATCTTTACCACCGTGGCCAGGATCAATCGCAATTGTCCATTGTGGGGCGGCAAATACGGTAGTAGAAATTAGAGAAAATATTCCAAAAAGAAACGAAAATTTTGCTTTCATGTAAGTCAGTTTTATAGTTGTGTCAAAATATGCTCGCCCACTGGATTTTGAGCAATTAGCGTAATGTTGCGAGCATCATCGTAATAATCAATATTCACTAGTAAATCAGCCTCAGGCAAGATGCCCTCACCTTTTTCTGCCCATTCGATTAAGCAGATACAATTTTGGCTGAAATAATCACGAATGCCCATAAATTCCAATTCTTCAGGATCGGCAAGACGATATAAATCGAAATGATAAATCATTTTCCCTGCAATGCTATATTCTTCCACTAACGTATAAGTAGGGCTTTTGACATTGCCTTGGTAGCCTAAACCTTGCACCATTCCACGAGTCAGGGTGGTTTTCCCTGCACCAAGATCGCCATTAAAATAAAGCACAATGGCATTATCTTTCGGTTGTTTTACAAGCACTTCTGCCAGTTTTTTACCAAAACGGAGCATCGTGCTTTCATCAGGAATGTATTGGGTTAATTCGGTCATTCTTAGAGTGATTTTTTAGGTTAAAGTTTCTGGGGGATTTTATCGTATTTTGAAGGGAATATGTAGGGAAAATACAATAAAAAAATCCGCTGCTTTTCAGCAACGGATTGAGAATTTGGAGCGGGAAACGAGGCTCGAACTCGCGACCCCGACCTTGGCAAGGTCGTGCTCTACCAACTGAGCTATTCCCGCAGGGCATTCATGTGAAAATTTGGAGCGGGAAACGAGGCTCGAACTCGCGACCCCGACCTTGGCAAGGTCGTGCTCTACCAACTGAGCTATTCCCGCATTTCACATTGGTGAATGAGGCAACATTATACGAAAAAATTTATTCAACGCAAGTGCAGATTTTGCAAATGATTGAGTTTGCCTAAGTTTTCATCACCCCAGATTAATAAAGTGATCACGGTAGTAAGCTAACTCTTTTATTGACTCTCGAATATCATCAAGGGCTAAATGAGTATTGCCTTTTTTGAACCCGTCTAAAATTTCTGGTTTCCAGCGAGCGGCTAATTCTTTTAACGTGCTCACATCTAGATGACGATAATGGAAATAATCCGCTAAATCAGGCATATATTTATAAAGAAAGCGTTTATCTTGTGCGATGCTGTTGCCACAAATCGGTGAAGCACCTTTTGGTACCCATCGTTTTAAAAAATCTAATGTTTGTAATTCAGCCGCACGTTCGGTGAGTTTGCTCGCTTTGACACGTTCCACTAAGCCATTCGCTGTGTGTGTTTTTACGCACCATTCCGACATTTTGTTTAATAATTCATCACTTTGATGCACCGCAATCACAGGTCCTTCCGCTAAAATATTGAGATCTTTATCTGTCACGATGGTTGCGATTTCAATAATTCGTTCTTTTTCAGGATCTAATCCTGTCATTTCTAAATCGATCCAAATCAGATTTTGTTTATCTAATTGCATAATATAAGGTATCCTATGAACATTTTTTAATCCCGTTTATTTTAACGAAAAACATCGGAAAAAACGACCGCACTTTATGAGCAAACGTAAACTAACGCAAAATCAAACTCGTCGAATTCAATCAAATAACGCGAAAGCCTTGCATCGCCACAAGAAGAAAGAAGTGGAATGGCAAGATGATATGCTAGGTGAAAGCCAAGATGGGGTAGTCGTTACGCGTTATTCAGTTCATGCCGATGTGGAAAATGCACAAGGCGAGATTTTCCGTTGTAATTTACGTCGTACACTTTCTAGTCTCGTGGTTGGAGACAAAGTGATTTGGCGACAAGGCAATGAACAGCTCCAAGGGGTGAGCGGCGTGATTGAAGCCATTCACCCAAGACAAAATGAAATTGCTCGCCCAGATTATTATGATGGGTTGAAACCAATCGCGGCGAATATCGATCGTATTATTATTGTTTCTGCGGTTGTGCCAGTACTTTCACTCAATATTATCGATCGTTATTTAGTGGTGTGTGAAAATGCGGGGATCGAGCCAGTCATCGTGGTAAATAAAGGCGATTTACTGAATTTGGAGCAAGAGCAGGAAGTGGAAAGTCAGTTACAGATTTACCGTGATATTGGTTATCAGACCATCATCATTTCTGCTGAAACTGGAAAAAATATGGAAAAATTGACCGCACTTTTAAGTGATGGAACATCCATTTTTGTGGGGCAGTCAGGGGTAGGCAAATCCAGTTTAATTAATCATATTTTGCCAACCGTCAATGCACAAGTCGGTGGTATTAGTGAAACCTCAGGCTTGGGGCAACATACCACAACTTCTTCTCGTTTATATCATTTGCCACAAGGCGGTAATTTGATTGATTCACCGGGTATTCGTGAGTTTGGTTTATGGCATTTGGAGCCAGATCAGATCACCAAAGGCTATCGTGAATTTCAATATGTCTTAGGCACGTGTAAGTTCCGTGATTGTAAACATTTGAATGATCCAGGCTGTGCCTTACGTGAAGCGGTAGAAGCAGGTCGGATTTCACCGATACGTTATGAGAATTATCATCGCTTAATTGAAAGTTTAAGTGAGACAAAATCACAACGTCATTTTTCTGTGTAGTAGACAATTTACTGTAAATTAGGTATAAAGTACCCCTAATTTCGTGATGTAGCTCAAGTTTTTTTGTGTTTAGCCTTGATTATTGGGCATTTAATAGAGATACTACAGCGGATTTATAGACTAAATTTTACAATTACTATAGAGGTAACATTATGTTCTCAAAAGATGTAGAAATTACAGCTCCTAATGGTTTACACACCCGTCCGGCTCCTAATGGTTTACACACCCGTCCAGCGGCGCAATTTGTGAAAGAAGCGAAAGCATTTGCTTCTGATGTAACAGTGACTTCCGGTGGTAAAAGTGCAAGTGCGAAAAGCCTATTTAAGCTACAAACCTTAGGCTTAACGCAAGGAACTGTAATCACCATCTCGGCGGAAGGTGAAGACGAACAACAAGCCGTTGAACATTTAGTAGCATTAATTCCTACTTTAGAATAATTTACGATTAGCCATAGAATTTCTATTCTATGGCTATTGTTTATCTAACCTTTAATAAATTATCTCGGAAGGTAAAAGTATGATTACAGGTATTCCAGCGTCACCAGGTATCGTTTTTGGTAAAGCCTTAGTATTAAAAGAAGAAAAAATTGTTCTTGATACGCAAAAAATTTCAGAAGATCAAGTTGAGGCAGAAGTTGCCCGTTTTTATGCGGGCCGTGAAGCGGCCGTTGAGCAACTTAATTCTATTCATCAACGTGCATTAAAATCCTTAGGTGAAGAAAAAGCGGCCATCTTTGAAGGCCATTTAATGATCCTTGAAGATGAAGAGTTAGAAGAGGAAATTATTGATTATCTTCGTTCAAACAAAGTGAATGCGAGTGTGGCAGCAAGTAAAATCATCGATCAACAAGTTGAAATGTTGTCTGAAATTGATGATGAATACTTAAAAGAACGTGCGGGTGATATTCGCGATATCGGTAATCGTTTAATCAAAAATATTTTAGGCATGCATATTGTGGATCTTGGTGATATTACTGAAGAATCCATCCTTGTGGCTTACGATTTAACTCCATCAGAAACTGCTCAATTAAACTTAGAAAAAGTATTAGGTTTTATCACGGATATTGGTGGTAGAACATCTCACACCTCAATTATGGCTCGTTCACTTGAATTACCGGCCATTGTAGGGACAAATGATGTCACAGCACGAGTAAATACAGGTGATTATCTTATTTTAGATGCGGTAAACAACCGTGTTTACGTGAATCCGACTCAAGCTGAAATTGACGAATTAAAAACCTTAGAAGCAAAACTCGCTGAAGAAAAAGCAGAATTAGCGAAATTAAAAGATTTGCCTGCAGTGACCCTTGATGTCCATAAAGTTGATGTGGTAGCCAATATTGGTACGATTCGCGATTGCGAAGGGGCACATCGTAATGGTGCAGAAGGGGTAGGTTTATACCGTACAGAATTCCTCTTTATGGATCGCGATCAATTGCCGAGCGAAGAAGAGCAATTTATTGCTTATAAAGAAGTGGTTGAAGCAATGGAAGGTCGTTTAGTTGTATTACGTACCATGGATATCGGCGGTGATAAAGAGCTTCCATATTTAAATTTACCAAAAGAAATGAACCCATTCTTAGGATGGCGTGCAGTACGTATTGCCCTTGATCGTCGTGAGATTTTACACGCGCAATTAAGAGCCGTATTACGTGCGTCTGCATTTGGTAAACTTGCTGTGATGTTCCCGATGATTATTTCGGTAGAAGAAATTCGTGAATTAAAATCAGTGCTTGAAACCTTAAAAGCAGAATTGCGTGCAGAAGGTAAAGCTTTTGATGAAAATATCCAAGTGGGTGTCATGGTTGAAACACCATCTGCAGCGGTGAATGCGAAATTCTTAGCGAAAGAAGTGGATTTCTTTAGTATTGGTACAAACGATTTAACGCAATATACTTTAGCTGTTGACCGTGGTAATGAATTAATTTCTCACTTATACAATCCAATGTCTCCTTCAGTACTCGGCTTGATCAAACAAGTGATTGATGCTTCCCATGCAGAAGGCAAATGGACAGGAATGTGCGGTGAGTTAGCGGGTGATGAACGAGCAACCTTATTGTTACTCGGTATGGGCTTAGATGAATTTAGTATGAGTGCAATTTCTGTGCCACGTATTAAAAAATTAATTCGTCATGTGAATTATCAAGAGGTGAAAGCCTTAGCTGATGAAGCATTACAAAAGCCAACCGCTGCTGAAATTGAGCAATTAATTCAAGCTTTTTTAGCAGAAAAATCGTTAAACTAGATACAAAAACAGAGTTTTACGTTAAAATACTAGCCATCTTTAATAGATAGGAGATTAAAATGGGCTTATTTGACAAATTATTTGGTTCAAAAGAAAACAAAACAGTGGAAGTCGAAATTTATGCGCCACTTTCTGGTGAGATTGTGAATATCGAAGATGTACCAGATGTTGTTTTCTCTGAAAAAATCGTAGGTGATGGTATCGCGATTCGCCCAACAGGTAACAAAATTGTTGCGCCTGTTGATGGTGTAATTGGTAAAATTTTTGAAACCAACCATGCGTTTTCAATGGAATCAAAAGAGGGTGTTGAATTATTCGTTCACTTCGGTATTGATACCGTTGAATT
>OAVW01000626.1_pt1 | contig 10553 bp, 10 predicted proteins | sample 1495321 | NCBI WGS metagenome assembly OAVW01 (sample SAMEA2580108, study PRJEB22360) | human gut metagenome | biome: human gut; feature: human-associated habitat; material: faeces | place: Denmark | collected 2008/2010 | reverse complement strand
CGCCGCTGCCTATGGCTGGTATATGGGCCGCAGAAGTGCGCAACAAACAAAACAGGATGAGGCCAACCGGCTCTCCCGCGACTACGTTGCGGGGGTGAACTTCCTCCTGAGCAATCAGCAGGACAAAGCGGTAGACCTGTTCCTCGACATGCTGAAAGAGGATACGGGGACCGTTGAAGCCCATCTTACCCTGGGGAACCTGTTCCGCTCGCGCGGCGAGGTTGACCGCGCCATTCGCATTCACCAGACCCTGATGGAAAGCGCCTCGCTGACCTACGGTCAACGACTGCTGGCCGTACAGCAGTTGGGACGAGATTACATGGCTGCGGGGCTGTACGATCGCGCGGAAGATATGTTCGCACAGATGGTGGATGAAACAGATTTCCGCATCGGCGCGCTGCAACAGCTCCTGCAGATATATCAGGCCACCAGCGACTGGCAGAAAGCCATTGATACGGCTGAACGTCTGGTGAAGCTGGGTAAAGATAAGCAGCGCGTTGAGATCGCCCATTTCTACTGTGAGCTTGCCCTTCAGCAGATGGGCAACGACGACATGGACAAAGCCATGGCGTTGCTGAAGAAAGGTGCCGCCGCGGACCGCAAAAGCGCCCGTATCTCCATCATGATGGGGCGCGTTTTTATGGCGAATGGCGACTACGCCAAAGCCGTTGAAAGCCTGCTGCGGGTTATCGACCAGGACAAAGAGCTGGTCAGTGAAACGCTGGAAATGCTGCAAACCTGCTATCAACAGCTGGACAAGCGGGGAGAGAGGGTAGCAATCCTGAGCCGATGGGTACACTTCTGGCGTGGAAGAGAATACCGGCGCAACCGCGGAACTGATGCTTGCTGACGTTGTTGAGCAGTATGAGGGGGGCGACACCGCGCAGGTCTATATCACCCGACAGCTTCAGCGTCATCCGACCATGCGGGTCTTCCATAAGCTGATGGATTACCACCTGAACGACGCGGAAGAAGGGCGCGCGAAAGAGAGCCTGATGGTGCTGCGCGACATGGTTGGCGAGCAGGTGCGCAGCAAACCGCGCTACCGTTGCCAGAAGTGTGGTTTTACCGCCTACACTCTCTACTGGCATTGTCCGTCCTGCCGGGCCTGGTCCACTATCAAGCCCATCCGCGGCCTGGACGGGCAGTAATTTTTTAAAAGCCTTCATTTTAGTTACAACATACTGATGGTATTTAACGTTTTCTGAGCACCGTGCGGTTTGCCGGCCTGGCAGGCAGATAAATGGATTCTGTCAATTTGCGGCGTCGGCAGGTAGAATGCTGGCCGTTTATCTGTTCCGCGCCGCTGCGCGCCCATAGACGAAAAGGGCTGGTCATGACGTCTGTTACATCCTCCACTTCCCGCGTAATTACGGATTCTCCTGTTGTTGTTGCGCTTGATTACAATAAGCGTGACGCTGCACTGGCGTTTGTCGACGGTATCGACCCTCGCGATTGCCGCCTGAAAGTTGGCAAAGAGATGTTCACGCTGTTTGGACCGCAAATCGTTCGCGATCTGCAACAGCGCGGCTTTGACGTTTTCCTCGACCTCAAATTCCATGATATTCCGAACACCACGGCCCCCCCCGTTGCTGCAGCCGCCGAGCTGGGCGTATGGATGGTCAACGTCCATGCGTCGGGTGGGGCAAGAATGATGACCGCTGCCCGTGAGGCGCTCCTGCCGTTCGGTAACGACGCGCCGCTGCTTATCGCCGTCACCGTGCTGACCAGTATGGACGAAAATGATTTACGCGACCTTGGCGTGACGTTGTCACCTGCGGAACATGCCGAACGTCTCGCGCGTCTGACGCAGCAGTGCGGCCTGGATGGCGTAGTCTGCTCCGCGCAGGAAGCGGTACGTTTCAAATCAGCGCTGGGCCAGGATTTTAAACTCGTTACGCCGGGTATCCGTCCTGCGGGCAGCGACGTGGGCGATCAGCGCCGCATCATGACGCCTGAGCAGGCGCTGGCTGCGGGCGTTGACTATATGGTTATCGGGCGTCCGGTGACGCAGTCTGCAAACCCGGCAGAGACGCTTAAGGCTATCAACGCATCGCTGAACAAGGGGGCGTAATGACTGATTCCAACAGCCGTCTGGTCTACTCAACCGAGGGCGGGCGTATCGATGAACCGAAAACGAAAGTGGAACGTCCTAAGGGGGACGGTATCGTGCGCATTCAGCGTCAGACCAGCGGACGTAAGGGGAAAGGGGTCTGCCTTATTTCCGGTATTGATCTGGATGATGCTGAACTGACAAAGCTGGCTGCCGAGCTGAAAAAGAAATGTGGATGCGGCGGGGCCGTGAAGGACGGCATTATCGAAATCCAGGGTGATAAACGTGATTTAATTAAATCACTGCTCGAAGCCAAAGGCATGAAAGTCAAACTGGCAGGCGGCTAAAATAAATGAGCCACGGCAAATGCCGTGGCTCGTGTTATATACGTGCGTATGTCAGACCTGAAATGCGTTTAAATATCGCAATATCGAGGAAGGCTTAGATAATAGTTATTTGCCAACCTGGTGACCGATAATACCACCGACAGCAGCGCCACCTAATGTACCCAGCGTACTACCATCCGTTAATACTGCACCACCGAGAGCACCGGCACCGGCACCAATCGCGGTGTTACGGTCACGTTTAGACCAGTTAGAGCATGCGCTCAGGGACATAGCGACAGTGATTGCCAGAACAGCGGCGGCTAATTTTTTGCTGGTTAAGGTCATAATACTTTCTCCTGAATTATCGATTCACGGAAAGATGTACACGTTAAGTATAGACTAATCGAATACTTAATTCTTTTCCCCGTGAAAGCTGGTCGCGCAGGCGTTACTTCATCACGCAGGTGATAGTCACTTCCTGTTATATCGCTAATAGTAATTTTACGACTTTAGGGCAGGTTAAACAGGTAAAAACTCTTAAAGCAGGGTTAAGAATCATCTCAGAGAAAGACATGTGCGCCCGAAATACGGGCGCGGAGGGAAATCAGGCGCTGGCTTTAATAATATTGACGATCAAACCGCTCTCTTCGAGTTTATTGCGATGCGCTTCGCTCAAACGGTCATCGGTAATCACGCGGCTAAAGCGTGAAGCGGGACCCATCGTGTAAGGGTGAACGGCACCAAATTTAGAGCTGTCGGTGAGCACAATGGCTTCGCACTCTTTTTCCAGTACGGCATTCACCACGTCAGAGCGCATCATATCCCGGCCGGTAAAGCCTGTCTCCGGCTGCCAGCCGTCAATCCCGATAAAGGCCTTACTGAAATGAACCTGCTGGACGTACTGACGGGTCAGCGGGCCAACCATGCTTTCACTTTTTTTCTGATAGATGCCGCCCAGCAGAATCACCTCGCAGCGCGTCTCTTTAAGTAAATGCGCGATATAGCTGCTGACGGTGATAATGGTAACGTCTTTTTGATCGGCAAGCGTTCGCGCCAGAAGGGCATTACTGCTGCCGTTTTCAATAAAGACGGTCTCGCCGTTGTTCACCAGGGACGCAGCAAATTCCGCTAGTTCACGTTTGAGCGCGTAGTTGTTCATCATGCGCGTCTCAACGTCATCACTGTCCAGCGGGACCGCATAGCCGTGCGCGCGACGCAGGTAGCTCTGTTTTTCCAGCAGATTAAGATCCTGACGGATGGTGACTTCAGAAACGCCAGTGGTTTTAGCGAGATCGACTACGCTTACGCGTCCCTGATCGATGACCATCTGCAAAATGAGTTGTTGTCGGGAATTCATAGCATCCATTTAATAAAGCGAAACGAGGTCGGAAACGGTGGGGGTTAAACTTCCCACGGCGCTTTTGGCTGTCTGTTTTCGGGCGCATCGTCAGCGCCATTCTGAGCAAGAAGTTCAGACTTCAGGATCTCAAGATTACGGATAGCAGAGTGATAATCGCCCGCCACCAGGATATCCAGCACGGTATCAATTCGTTGTGCTACAGCTTGTGCGTCAATAGTTGACATAATCTCACCCCAGGCGCGAAAAGTTAATATTTTCAATGATGCAGAAATTGGCTTCAAAAGAGAAGGGAAAAAATGCAATAACCAAATTACATAAACGGAAGTGATAAAATTATTCCCCCTCATGCTGCGGGCTTATTGAGTGGATTAGTCTAAAACTGCGCGCAACGCGCTTTTTTATAAGAGGAATTAGACTATGACAGTTATCAATCAGCCTACCTGCACACTGTTTACCGATACTGAACGGTTCACCCAGTTGTCAGGCTATTACGAGGCAGAGCGACATACAGTCTGGATGATGTTGCGGGCTCAGCCACGTCCTTGCTTCAACCATGCGTTAATAGAGGAGATCATGAACCTTTCATGGCTCGTCCGCCAGTCTGGTTTTGCGGTCGATTTTTGGGTGACCGGATCGCTGGTGCCTGAGATGTACAATGTGGGCGGTGACCTGCAGTTTTTCGTCGAGTGCATTCAGCACGGTCGACGTGAAGCGTTACGGGCCTATGCGCGCGCCTGTGTCGATTGCGTGCATGCGGCCTCCCGGGGGTTTGATACGGGGGCCATCTCGCTGGCCATGGTCGAAGGCAGCGCGTTAGGGGGCGGGTTTGAGGCCGCTCTTGCGCACCATTTCGTTCTGGCGCAGCGCGATGCACGTTTAGGTTTTCCCGAGATTGCTTTTAACCTGTTCCCGGGCATGGGGGGATATTCCCTGGTAGCTCGCCGTTCAGGAATGAAGCTGGCGGAGGAACTCATCTACAAGGGGGAATCCCATACAGCGGAATGGTACGAACAACATGGCCTGGTGGATCTCCTGTTTGAACCCGGACAAAGCTATGTCTCCACACGAACCTTCATCGACACGCTACGGCCAAAACTGAATGGCGTAAGAGCGATGCTGCGCGCCCGTACGCGCGTTCTGCAATTGCCGCGCAGTGAATTGATGGACATCACGGAAGACTGGGTAGACGCGGCTTTCTGCCTGGAACCGAAAGATATCGCCTACATGGAGCGTCTGGTCATGCTGCAAAACCGCCATCACGCGGCGGGGTTGCGTAAAGCCAGTTAATGCTGTTTCCGCGCCTGATATCGTTTTAGCCATCGCTCGAATGCGGCAGCGGGCATCGGCTTAGCAAACAGAAAACCCTGCCGTTCGTTGACGCCGTTCTTGGTCAGAAAGGCGTCTTCTTTTGCATTTTCCACCCCTTCGGCAATCACCTGCAGGTTTAACGCCTGCGCCACCGCGACGATGGCGCGCACCAGAGACTGGGAGATGGACTGCTTATGAATATCCCTGACGAACGATTGATCGAGTTTTATGGCGTCAATAGGGAAGCGGGCCAGCTGAGAAAGGGAGGAGAAGCCGGTACCAAAATCGTCGAGATGAATTTGCGCCCCCAGCCTGCTGAACTGCTGGATCACGGAGAGCGCCAGCTCTTCGTTCTCGATGAGACAGCTTTCGGTTAATTCGACGTCGACCGGGCAGTATTCAAAGTTCAGATCATTCAGCGCCTGCTTTAAGTCGCTAAAGATAGTCTGGTCGGCCAGCTGACGCGCAGAGACGTTCACGGCCACGCGCAGGTTAATTCCCTTATCGCGCCATTTCGCTACCTGGCGAACCACATCCAGCATCACCCAGCGGCCCAGCGGCACAATCAACCCTGACTCCTCGGCATAAGAGATAAACTCCAGCGGTGGGATCAACCCGCGTTCGGGCGATTGCCAGCGGACCAACGCTTCAAGACTTCTGACCTCGCCGCGCCAGGTGATTTTAGGCTGGTAGTGGATCAGGAGCTGGTCGTTATCCAGCGCCTTACGCAGGTTGGTATCCAGCCAGAGATACTCAAACACGCGCTGGTTCATCTCGGGCGAGAAGACGCAGAACTTGCCACGGCCGTTCTCTTTAGCGGTGTACATGGCGGTATCGGCGTTACGAATGACGCTTTCCCGGTCGTTACCGTGCTGCGGGGCGAGGGCGATCCCCAGGGAACAGCCGGTGTAAATTTCGATCAGGCCGATTCGGAACGGCTGGCGCAGGCGGGTTAAAATGCGCGACGCCATCGCTTCCAGAGAACCCTGAGAGGTATGGGTGGCCATGACGATAAACTCATCTCCGCCAAGTCGTGCCAGCACCTGTCCCTCATCCAGACAGCTCAAAATGGCGAGCGCCACAGCCTGTAACAGCTGATCGCCAAACATATGCCCGTAAGCGTCGTTGACCTTTTTAAAGTTATCCAGGTCGAGATACACCACGCCAACCTGCGTTTCGCCCCGATGGTTGATGGCGTCTGAGATCTGTTCGTGGATGGCATTGCGGTTGGGTAAACCGGTGATGGTATCGGTATTGGCCAGCACGCGCAGCCGCTCCTGAGCGCGGCGTTCCTCGGTAATATCAGTACCGGAACAGATAAGGAAAATTTCATTTTTACCGCTGCCGCTGTGAACGAATTTGTTTCTGAACAGAAACAGTCGTTGCCCTTTACGCGTTTTGATCCAGCGCTCGACTTCGTAGGAGCTGCCGTTGCGGAAGAAACCGGTAATATTGCGTTTTGAGGCAGCCGCTTCGCTTCGGCTCATAAAGAGCTTAAACACGTTCTGGCCAATCACTTCTTGCTCTTTGAGGCCGGTATACTCTTCGCTCAATCGGTTAAAACGCTGAATATTGCCGTTCTGATCGAGAATAACAATCATGGAGTTAGCCTCTGACACCACCTGTTCCGCAAAAGAGAGTCCCTGAGCCAGGTCGCGCGCCACGGAGGGCGTATCGTTCCAGGCGGAAGCCGTACCGGCCCACTCGTTACGGGTAATTTTACGGCCCACAAGGTGAACCGGGACATCTTCCCCGAATAACGAGAGCGTCATGGAAATGCTGGAGGTAATAACGGTTAAATGACGGATGAGATCGGCCTGATCGTCGTCCAGCGCAATCACCTGAGTGACATCGGCATTTTCACTGGCGGCAAGGTGCAGAGCGTTGCTGTCAGCTGACAAGCGCCACCATGGGCTGTGGGTTCCCATGTAGCGAAACAGCAAATTCTGCTCCAGATCGTCCATCATATTTCTCCCGCAGCTGTTCAGTCGCGCACCAATTATTCATTTGCAGCCGACTTTTCCGTTGAGAAGCAGCGGCAAAACCGAAGTGAACTTATTGTTTTTCCCTGAATTCTTATAATAAAACGAGTCAGATTTAAAAGGATACTGAGCGTATAAAAATTCACGTAACCGAATATAACAACACTCTTTTACTGTAGATAATTATGGCGAATTTGGGCGAGGGGAGATTGAAAATAGTAAGAAAAAATAATGATTTTGTGGCGGGGATAAAAAGAAAAATTGTCGGCCTTTCCGGAAAGGAAATGACCGACAATTGAACAGGTTATCAGGCGACAGGACGCGCGATAATACTGCGGGTTTCCATACGGACTTCAGCGATAGTGACGTCAATCACGTCGGTGACTTTGTAAACTGTTTCACCTTTAATTTGCACCGTACCGTTTTCCTGACTACAGACCATTTCATCACGAACAGCATGCAGGAATGGCGCCGGAATAAACGCGACAGCACCGTTATCGACCAGACGGACGCGCATCCCCCCGCGGCTGATATCAATGATCTCGGCGGCGAAACGGGTATCCGTACCGGCTTTATCCTGCAGGAAGCGCGCGTACAGCCAGTCGCCAACGTCACGTTCTGCCATGCGGTTCAGACGGCGACGATCGGCCATCTGCAGCGTGGTCTCCTCCTGAGGGCGGGCAACGGTTTCGCCTTTGATAATTGCTTTCAGCAGACGGTGGTTAACCATATCGCCATACTTACGGATCGGTGACGTCCAGGTCGCATAGGCTTCGAGGCCGAGACCAAAGTGCGGGCCAGGCTCGGTGCTGATTTCAGCGAAGGACTGGAAGCGACGAATGCGGCTGTCCAGGAAGCCCGATGGCTGCGCGTCCAGTTCGCGGCGAAGCTTGCAGAAGCCCGGCAGGGTCAGCACTTCTTCCGGATCGACGTGCACGTCGTGATTCTTCAGCAGGGCTGCCAGCGCTTCGGTATTCGCCGGGTCGAAGCCGGTATGAACGTTGTAAATGCCAAAGCCCAGCTTGTCGCGCAGCACGCGTGCGGCACAGATGTTGGCGGAAATCATCGCTTCTTCAACGATGCGGTTCGCAATGCGTCGCGGCTCGGCCACGATATCCAGCACTTCGCCTTTCTCACCCAGAACAAAGCGATAATCCGGGCGATCTTTGAACACCAGCGCATGGGTTTGACGCCACTCGCCGCGGTTCAGGCAGATGCGATGCAGCAGACGGATCTGCGCGGCAATGGCGTCTGATTCCGGTTTCCAGCTACCGGTATTTTCCAGCCAGTCGGAGACGTTATCGTAGGCCAGCTTGGCTTTCGACTCGATGGTGGCAGCAAAGAACTCGATATCGTCTTCAATCGCGCCATCCGCGGCAATGGTCATGCGGCAGGCAAGGACCGGACGCACTTCATTCGGACGCAGCGAGCAGAGATCGTCTGACAGTTCACGCGGCAGCATTGGGATGTTGAAGCCCGGCAGGTAGTTCGTGAACGCACGGATTTTCGCCGTTTCGTCAAGCTTGCTGCCTTCAACAATCCAGGCGGTGGGATCGGCAATGGCAACGGTCAGGTGCAGTTTGCCGTCGGCACTCTCTTCAGCGTACAGCGCATCGTCCATATCTTCGGTGCTGGCGCTGTCGATGGTGACAAACTCCAGCGCGGTGAGATCGCGACGCGTCAGACCTTCGTCCTGCATCTCGGTTGCCACGCCGTTCGGCGCTTCTTTTTCAAGATTGTGGCGTGCCAGCGTAACCCACCATGGCACGAAATGATCGGCGCCAAAGGTAATGAACTGGGTCAGTTCCGCATAAAAACCGCGATCGCCCTTCAGAGGATGACGGCGCATTTCTGCTACGGCCCAGTCACCTTCTTTAAAATCATGCTCAACGCCACGGGCGGCGCGGCAGGGAATGGCATCTTTCAGCAGAGGGTGATCCGGCACGATAGAAAGACGATCGTCTTTTCGCTGCACCTTACCCACAAAACGGGTCAGGAACGGTTCGATCAGTTCTTCCGGCTCGGCGGACTCACGTTCCTTTTCGGTATGAATGACGGCCATGACGCGGTCGCCATGCATCACTTTCTTCATCTGCGGTGGCGGAATGAAGTAGCTTTTCTGCGCGTCAACTTCAAGGAAGCCAAAGCCCTTTTCCGTGGCTTTTACGACCCCTTCTGCACGCGGCGTCTGGGAATGCAGTTGCTGTTTAAGCTGCGCTAGCAGCGGGTTGTCCTGAAACATAATGTTCTATTTTCGTAGCCATTGAGCGGCTGACAGTTTTACGCGATTCTCACTGTCTCAGCAAGCGGTCTTTGGGTAATGAGTGTGGTTATTCCTCTTTACCAAACGCCACTTTCAGACGATTAAGCCAGCCATCAAACGCACTTTGGGTAAGCAGCGTGATGGCATATTCGCCCTGGAATCCTTGATCCGTGAGCGGGGTAAACTGCGCGGCACTGAAGCGGTCTGGCGAGCGGGTCAGCAGTTCGACCGCTGCCGAAAGTGCGGGTGACGTCTGCGGGATCTCCGCGCGGCTGTTTAACAGGATTTCTCCGGTCAGGTCGAGCAGCGTCGGCTCATGACAAAGCACCGGCGTCAACGCCTCGAGCGCGGATTCGGCCTGCCAGCGGGAGAGGGACTCCAGCTGATGCGCATTCGCGTAGCGCAGCTCGACGACGGGTAAAAGCGGCATCCACGCATCGTGGCTCGCGGGAAGCGTGTGCGGCTGAATATGGTGCCCCGGCAACCAGCGAACAGGGTGTCCCAACAGCGCCTGAAAAATCGCGACCACGCGCGCCTGAAAACCGATAAAGCCGATAATCTGGTTAATCACCACGATGTCGTACGTGGACAGGCCCACCTCATCAAGCTGGTTCCGGGCTTTATCATCAATGACATCAGGTGAGCTGGCGAGCTGGCGGGCATACTGGGTGATTTGCGCCAGGCGGCGGTTGCTTTCGCGCGAGGAGTCCGGGCCGGGAAGCGGGGCGAGGAGGGCGGCGTAGTGGTTACAGAGCCGCTGAACGCCGCAGGCCTGAGCGACCGTTAGCGCGGTACTGAGCCGATCGTAAGCGCTGAGCGTATGCAGTCGGTTCACGGGAATTGAGAGCGGAAACAGCTGGTGGCATAAGGCTCTGGCAGGGGTAAGCCAGCCAGAACAGGCGGCGACAATCTCATCAGGCAGGGCTAAATCGAGCAAAAAACGATCGTCGACGTTAGCGGCTTCGGGCACCAGGGGCAGAACATCCGTCTGCGCGTGGTTTGACTGGGTTTCATGATACCAGTGGCCTTTGCCGGAAAAACGGCGTTGTTCCATGTGCGTTCCTTGATCTCAAAATGGCGATCAATATCCTGGCGTAAGGCTGATAAAGGGAAAAATATTGTTAGGTGATAACAAATAGCAGAACGGAATAACGAAGGGGTGACGCGGGGGGAAATACTCTCTTCCCGGGCGGGAAGAGAGTCATAACTTATTTAATTTCCAGCTCGTTCATTGCAGCGATGTTGAAGCCGCCGTCAACGT
>OAVW01000624.1_pt1 | contig 10579 bp, 7 predicted proteins | sample 1495321 | NCBI WGS metagenome assembly OAVW01 (sample SAMEA2580108, study PRJEB22360) | human gut metagenome | biome: human gut; feature: human-associated habitat; material: faeces | place: Denmark | collected 2008/2010 | reverse complement strand
ACTGTGAGGTGCCTGCGCCCCCCCCCCCCGCCCCCGCCGATGACGGCTACGTCGGCTACCGCCTCAACCGCGAAGTACCCGGCGCAGGCACCGCAACCCTGTACACCGACTACCAGTGCCCCTACTGCGCCAAGGCAGAACCCAAGTTCGAAGAAGCCGCCAAGAAGCTCGACGGCGTGCTGAACGTGACCGTGCGCCACATGCCGCTGAATATGCACGTCAACGCCGTACCCGCCGCCCTCGCCGTGGAAGCAGCCGAGGCGCAGGGTAAGCACCTCGAAATGGCGAACAAGCTCTTCGCCACCCAGAACGATTGGAAGGGCATCAGCGAACGCGACAAGCTGCGCACCCTCTTCAACGACTACGCCAAGGAACTGGGCCTGAACACCGAAGACTTCGACAAGGCACTGGTCGCATCCGACACCGTCAAGCCTATCCAGCGCGACTACGATCACGCCATCAAGATCGGTGTGAAGGGCACCCCCACCTTCGTGGTCAACGACAAGGTCGTTGAGGGCCTGGATTCCTCCTCTTCGGTGGATGATTTGGTCAGCACCTTCAAGCGTGAAGCTGGCGTGAAGTAGTGGCGCACATTCAGCTCTCCGGCGGCCAGCGCGCCGAAATCCACCCGGACGGGTTCAGCGACCACGGCTACGTTCTCGAAATCGGTGGCGCTGAGCAGTCCCACGTGGATATTGCGGACCCCGGCTACGTGTTCTACGAGTACCTGCGCCGCATCGCAAACACGGTGGATGCGCTCGCGCCCGCCGGCGAACCCATTACCGCAGCACACCTGGGCGCCGGTGCGCTCACCCTCGTGCGCTATATTCAGGCGACCCGCCCCGGCTCCCGCCAGGTTGCCGTGGATATTGAACCCGAGCTCGTGGGCTTCGTAACGGACCGCCTGCCGCTACCCGCCGGAACCAACTGCCAGCTGGTGGTGGGGGATGCCCGCGAGCAGCTGGCGAACCTGCCCGAGCTGCTGGGCGTGCCCGGCTTCGACGCGATCATTCTCGACATCTTCACCGGCATGGATGCCCCCGCCCACCTGGCGAACCGCGACTTCTACCGCGAACTCAAGGACGCCCTGAGTGAGCGCGGCATGGTCGCCATAAACGTGGGTGACGACGCGGGTCTGCCCTTCTTCCAGCTGCAGGCAACCGCCATGCTGGAAGTCTTCGATCACGTGTGGTGCCTGTGCGAAAGTTCCATGATTAGCGGGCAGAATGAAGGCAACCTCGTGCTGGTCGGTACCGCCCGTGAGCTGGACGAGGACACTCGGGACTGGCTGTACGCCCTGGGCCCGCATCCGGCGGAGGTGCTCACCACCGATGAGCTGCGCGACCTGCTGGACGAGCTGGCTGAGAGCTAAACCTGACATACAAAACCGTTGAGGCGGGTACCAAGCAGGTATCCGCCTCAACGGTTTTGTATATGGGTTTTCTATATGCCGCGCGCCGGCAGAATTTTCGTTTTACTCGGGTAGCGGCACGGGGACGGGCTCCTCGCCCTCATCCTTCGGCTTGGGGGAACCGCCCTTCGTGGTGGTCAGCGTAATACCCACACTCGCGGTCATCAGCAGGCAGATTGCCAGCCAACGAATCGGGCCGGTCTCCTGGTTCAGCAGCGCCCAACCGGCAATCGCCGCAATAGCGGGCTCCATGCTCATCAGCACGCTAAACACCTGCTGCGGCAGGTTACGCAGCGCCATCAGCTCCGCGCTATAGGGAATCACCGAAGCGAACATCGCGGTACCAAAAATCATGAGGAGCAGCATCGGATCCTGCGCCGCATTCCACAGCGGCTGAGGCGCCGGAACAACCGCCGCCACCGGGGCAATAAACGCGGCACCAACAAGCATCGCAACCGCCAGGCCGCTCGCACCCGGAACCAGGGCACCCACCTTCGCGCTCGAGCGAATATACAGCGCCCAGAACACGCCAGCAATCAGCGCGAACGTCAGACCCAGGTAGTCGGTATCCTTGCCGACCGCCGCCTCGTAGCCGAGCACCAGCATGCCCGCCAGGGCGCAGAGCACCCATACCGCGTCGCGGAGCCTGCGCGTCAGCATAGACGCCAAAGCCAGCGGCCCCAAGAACTCCACCGCAACCGCCAAACCAATCGGGATGCGGTCAATCGCGCAATAGAAGAAGCCGTTCATCAGGCCGAACGTTATACCGAAAATGATGACGGCACGCCACTGCTCCTTCGACCACGACAACGCACCCGGCGGCATCGTTCCGCCACGACGGGCACGCCAACGAGCCGCCAACCACACGGCACTACCCACCACAATGGAAGCAATCGCCAGACGGCTGACGCTAATAGCTAGAGCACCAAACAGCGGGAAGAGCGTTACCGCGAACGCGGCACCGAACTGCAGTGACGAGCAGGACATCAGCACAAACATGACGCCCAGCGTGGGGCGTTGGGGTGCGGTATGCGACAAGGTTCTCCTTCCTGCGCCTCACAAGGCGGTACTTCTCCACGTGTGCACATGCTGTGCCACTACGGGGCAGAACGAACGCTCCAATAGCGCCGTTTAAAGAGCGCGCCCCCGGGCAACACGAGATACTATCCTACTCGTTACCCGGGGGTGCTAGAAGCCGTCGACACGGCTCAAACTCAGCGCTCAAACTCAGCCGGTTAGAGGCCCTTCGCCTCACGGTCAGCCTTAATCTGAGCGGCTGACGGGAGCGTAATGGAACTGGTTGCCATCTGTGCAATATCCACTGCGTGTGCATCCACAGCACCGGGCAGGTAGCGATCGGGATCCTCCAAAGTGCCGTCTTCCTGCGCCTTCTTCTGTGCGCGAGCGTGAGAAATTGAAATGCCGATACTCGCAGCCACCAGCAGAGCAATAGCAACCCAGCGGACCAGGCCGGTAGCCTCACCAAGCATCACAATACCCACAGCCGCCGCAATCGCAGGCTCCAGGGACAGCACCACGCTATAAATATGCGCGGGCAACAGACGCAGCGAAGAAACCTCACCCAGTGCCGGCAGAGCAGAAGCCAGCAGGCCCATCATGCAGCCAATAGCCAGCAGGTTCACATCCTGAGTGACCTTCAGCAGGTTATTGCCGCTAATAAGGAACGGGAACGGCAGAACCAGCAGAGTAGAGACAACGTTACCCATGACCATGCCGCCCATGCCCGGGATGAGTGCGCCCACCTTCTCAGTCGCCAGAATATAGGCGGCACGAGAAACAGCGGTCAGGACCGAGAAAATCACACCCATCAGGGCGAAATCTTCAGGCTTCGCCTGGGACTCAGCCGTCAGAATCGCCATGCCCGTAAAGGACAGTGCAATCCACACCAGATCCAGCTTGCGGCGCGACATAACCGTCGCCAGCACCAGCGGACCCATAAACTCAATAGCCACCGCAATCGCTAGTGGAACCTGCTCAATCGCCACATAGAAGAACGCATTCGCACCGGTCAGGGCGATACCAAGGACAATGACCGTCATCCATTGTTGACGGGTCCACGAACGAATCTGCGGACGGAAGAACGCCCACAGCAGGACAGAAGAAGTCAACAGGCGCAGAGTCACCACGCCCCAAGGGCCCAAATCGCCCATCAGCTGCTTAGCAAGAGCCGCACCGAACTGCGCCGAAATAATCGCGCCGGTCGCGTACGCAACACCCAGCCCCTGAGTCGCCAGGGGAGAACGCGCAGCATTGGGCGTATGGGTGGAAGAAGTCATAGCAATCCTTATTAGTCCAGAAGAGGTGTCAGCCGCTATCTGTCATCAGGCGCAACCCGAATCGTCGTGAAACAGGTCACGCACTATGCAAACAATGAATAGTGTGTAATCTACGACAATTTTACGCGCTTTAAAATCCGGCGCAAATAAAGACCAAAACACCTTAACAAGCAGACAAAAAACCACACGCCCTCGGTGAAATTTCACCCCCGCACCCCACCACAACCCCCTATATCCAGGAAATATTCACCCAGCCGTGATTTACTGAGAGCATGCTTGACCCGAAGAAGTCTCTATTCGATGAAGACGGCAACCCCCGTCCCGCGCTAACCACCACCCTCGACAACGTACTGCGCATGCAACGACCGCTCGCGCTGTCCATCGTCAAAAAACTCCGTGAAGCGCACCCCGACGAAACCCCCGAACAAATCCACAAGCGCCTCGACCGCACCTACCTGCGTGACATCACCGCCATCGGCGGCGTCACCGGCGCATCCGCATTCGTGCCCGGCGTCGGTACCGTCACCTCCATGAGCCTGTCCGCGCTCGCAGTCGGCGGCTACCTCGAACGCACCGCACTCTACGCCCAGGCAGTCGCAGAACTGCACGGCGTGCACGTACACGACGCCGAAACCGCCCGCTCCATGGTCATGGCAATCATGCTCGGCGAAGAAGGCTCCCAGCTCATGAACACCGTGCTGCTGCAGACCGGTAAGGCAGGCGGCGTCTCCAACAAGTGGGGCATGCTGCTCGGCAACTCCTCCGGCGGCAAGATGTTCAGCGTCGAGCGCACCATCCGTAATATGTTCATCCGCCGATTCCTGACCCGCCAGACCGGCGCACTGCTCGGCCGCGCCCTGCCCTTCGGTGTGGGCGCAGTCGTGGGCGGCGGCGCGAACCTGACCCTCGGTAAGGACGTTGTGCGCAACACCCGCCGAGCCTTCGGCGACGCACCCGCCTACTTCCCCGCAGAGCTCATGATTACCCCGCGCGCACCCCGCGTACAGGGCGGCGAAGGTCCGGAAAGCTCCTCCGGCGTGGCTGGTGCCCTCCTCAAGGGCGTCAAGGACGCCGGAAAGGTGGCAGGCAAGGTCTTCACCCGCGGCAAGGGCAACGACACCGAAACCGGACACCGCCGCATGCTCGGCCGCTAAACCCGCTGGCTGGCAAACAGAGCAAAGACCCAACACGCTAAAGACCCCGGATCCCTAAACACAGGGACCCGGGGTCTTTAGCGTATAAACCGTTAGCGGGCGCTACAGATTACGCGTTCTTTGCGTGATCCAGCAGCTGAGCCGCAATACCGTTATAGGTGTGCGGAGTCAGAGCCGACAGACGTGCCTCGGCCTCAGGGGAGAGGCCCAGAGTAGCCACGAACTCCTTCAGGCGAGCCGCATCCACGCGGTGACCGCGAGTCAGCTCCTTCAGACGCTCGTACGGGTTCTCCATGCCCGGAACACCCGCGATAGCCTCCGCACGCATCACCATCTGGATAGCCTCAGCCAGGACCTCCCAGTTGGAATCCAGGTCAGCGGAAATCACGTCGGTTGCAATGTCCAGACGCTGCAGACCCTTCACTACGTTGGAGATAGCCAGCACCGAGTGGCCGAACGCCACGCCAATGTTGCGCTGCGCCGAGGAGTCAGTCAGGTCACGCTGCCAACGAGAAGTCACCAGAGTCGAACCCAGCGAATCCAGCAGAGCGTTCGACAGCTCCAGGTTAGCCTCCGCATTCTCAAAACGAATCGGGTTCACCTTGTGCGGCATGGTCGACGAACCGGTCGCACCAGCCACCGGAATCTGACGGAAGAAACCAATCGAAATGTAGCTCCACACATCGGTGCAGAGGTTGTGCAGCACGCGGTTGAAGTGCGCGATATCCGAGTACAGCTCAGCCTGCCAGTCGTGCGACTCAATCTGAGTGGTCAGCGGGTTCCAGGTCAGACTCAGGTGCTCCACAAAACCACGAGAAATCTTCTGCCAATCGGCGGTGGGCACCGAAGCATAGTGAGCAGCGTAGGTGCCGGTCGCACCGTTAATCTTGCCCAGGAACTCGGTCGCCTTCACGTGCTTGACCTGGCGCTTCAGGCGGTAGGCGAGCACGCCCATCTCCTTGCCCAGGGTGGAGGGGGTCGCCGGCTGGCCGTGAGTGCGGCACAGCATCGGCACGTCGCGGCCTTCCTCAGCCAGCTTCAGCAGAACCTCAATCAGCTCCTCAGCGGCGGGAATCCACACGTTCTCAACGGCGTCCTTGATACCCAGCGCGTAGGAGAGGTTGTTAATGTCTTCGGAGGTGCAGCCGAAGTGAACCAGCGGCACCAGGTGGCCCAGACCCAGGCCCTCCAGGCGGCGACCAATGTAGTACTCAACCGCCTTCACATCGTGAACGGTGACTGCCTCAATCTCAGCCAGCTCCGCCACAGAATCAGCGTTGAAATCGGTCACGATGGCGCGCAGGCCCTTCTTCTGCTCCTCGCTCAGCGGGGACAGACCCGGCAGCACCTCGTGCTCGCACAGGTAAATGAACCATTCAACCTCAACGTGGATGCGGTCGCGGTTCAGCGCCGCCTCAGAGAGGTAGTTGGTCAGGGGCGCGGTCACGGAAGCGTAGCGTCCGTCCAGGGGGCCCAGCGCAAGTTCGCCGGTGCCCAGATCAATACGGCCAGAAGGCAAGAAGGTGTTATTGGTGTGAGACATAACTCTATTTTTGCATGAATTCGCCGAAAAAAAGAGGCGGGCAGAGCATATGGACGTGACGGGCGGTTTGGTTAGTTACAGAAATATGACAAAACGAGGGGGCGTGGAGGGGGCATTTTTGGGGTCTTGAGGGGTCAAAACGTGCGAATTTTTCGAAACAAGCCTGAGTTATCCACAGGTTGGCGTACTCAGCCTGCACGGTCACCGCGGCAGATTTAGCCTAAAACAAACCCGAACACAGGACAGAAACAGGCACACAAACAACCAGTCCAACCACCGAAAGGACGCCCCGTGAACACAATCGTCGACACCGCACCGCCTCCCGCACCCCAGCTGCCCCGGATCGAACCGACCGATATCCTCCGCGCAGCAGGACACATGGGCATCGGCACCGCCGCCGGCCACGCCCTCGCCAGCCAGCTCATGGCAGCCGCCGCCCTCGCCCGCGCCAAAGGCGCAGAACTCGCCCACAGGATGCGCACCGAAGCCCAAGAAATCCGCACCGCACACCAACGCGCCAACGAACTCAACGGCGAACACTGGGCATCCGAAGCCGGACGCGCCTACCGGCGACAACTCGAAGAACACCGAGAAAAAATCCGCAACCAAGCCGAACAAGCCGAAGGCGCCGCCGCCATGATCGCCGCCGCCGGTGAAGAACTCGCCAACGACCTCACCGGCAAAGCGCAGGCAATCAAAGCCGCCGCCTCCGCCGTAGATAACCTACTCGGCAAACTCGCCGACGGTGCCGCCGACGCCCTCGAAAAACTCAACCCTGGCGAAATCATCGCCCGCTCAGGCGTGCAAAAAGCCCAGTCAGCGCTCGATTCACTCATGCACGTGAATCTGCCCGACGGGCTGAGCTCGCTCATCCGAACCCACTAACCTCACCCTAGGAGAAACCATGCTTACCGGACCCACCGTTGCACCCATCGGTGACCTCGCCAACTCCGCAGGGCCCACCGCAGGCACCATCAGCGTTGAGCTTGAAGAAATGCCCGCCATCGCCGACGGCCTCGACACCGTCAGCCGCACCTGCGCCGACCGCACCATGCCCATTCTTGGTATTGCCGCCGAAACCCGGCTCTTCCTCGGCATCAACGGACGCGCCCAGCAGGCTGCCGCCCTCTGCGATGGCCTCGCCACAGACCTCGGTATTAGTGCCGCAAAGTTCGGTGCCACCGCAGTCGCTGTCCGTGTAGCCCACAGCTCCTACCTGCAGGTCGAAAACACCGTCGCAGGCTGGTTCGACTCCATGGGCATCGCAAAGGACGGCAAGCTACCCGACGGACGCAGCACCCGAGACCACCTGCGCGGACTCATCGCCGGAGAACCCGGCGAAGCTGCCTACCTCTTGAAGCTCACCATCCCTGAGCTTGGGTACTTCTCGGCATCTCGAACACTGCCGTATTCACCCCTCGTAGCGGGTATTCTCTTCGGCTTCACTGCCTACATGGATGCCACGTGGAACCCCGAAATTGCGCGCTCGCGAGCATTTGACCGCCTTGCAGGTATGTTTGGCATTCCGCGAGGGCTCGTTCGAAAGGCGCTGGGTGGTGGCCTATTCAGCATCATCAAATCTGGAATCGATACTTATCTTGGCACTAAGGCTCATAATATTCGGACCGCTTCTGCCAATGAATACGGTATTGCTACGCATCGTGGCGAGAAAAGCCAGCTTTCTGTGGGGGCCAGCTCGGATCGTCTTCTTGCGGCTGCTAAGGCGCAGGATCAGGAATTTGAGCGTTCCCGACAGGACCCTTTGACCGCTGAACGCAGTGCCGTGCTCGTCACCGTCATGTACGAAGCAGGACACGAAGGTGACCCAGCCCATGCTCTATACGTCGTGAGTATTCCGGGTACTAACTTTGATTCCTGGGGCGGATCTATCATAGATATCGTTGGTATCGGACGCGAAACATTAGGCAAAGATACTCTGGAGAACCCCGCCTATCAGATGGTTTTGCAAGCCCTGCGTGATGCCGGAGCACCTCAGGGTGCTCGTGTGTACCTGGAGGGTTTCAGCCAGGGAGGCATGATTGCCCACAATATGGCGAATAGTACTGAAGTTGCCAAAGAAATCAACATTGTGGGTGTCTACGCTCAAGCCGCCCCGCTACGAGGTCTGCCGGCTAAACGTCGTGACTTTGGAGTGGACTACGTGGAAGGAGACGGAGACCCAGTTCCTGACTCAGCAGTGAACCCTTTTGCCCAAATTTTCGGGGGAACGTGGCAGCCTGATGAACGCGATACGGTAATCACCGTCAATAACCCTGAACATCATGGTGAAAATTACGACGAAGCCCTACAGCGTGAAGGGCACAGTAGCAAGGTGCCTGGCGGCATGCGCACCGCAATGGACGGTAAAGAATATGTGCTGGGGGAACAGAAGGTAACCTCAGCCTCAAGCCTGCCGGACGGTCTGCTTCCTGCTGTACGAAGCAGCATAACAGCCGGACGTATCGGAATCTACGGTCGCGCTGCCTGGGATTCAGGAACCAGGCCTGGTGTCTTGGGTATAGCTGAGCTGGCTGATGAGAAGGCAGAGGTACGGTTGCATCAAACAAAGCGTGCTGTGCAAGCCGGTATCGAAAATACGCGGCAGAATGTCGAAGATACCGTCTCAGACATCCAGCAGGGCATGGAGATTGCCAAGCAGAAGGCAGAGGGTCTTCAGCGAGAAGCTGGAGAAGCCGCCTGGACGGTTGCTAAGCAAATCCCCGCCGTCATCGAGGGCGTCCAAAAGACCATCCCTCACCCCGAGCCGACTCCGCAGGAATCTCAGAACCCGCAGCCTGCATGGCCCGAAATGCCTGTGCCGCAGACGCCCAAAGTGCCCCTCCTGCAGGGATACAACCCGCAGCATCTGCCGCCCGCCATCAATATGCCGGATGACCTGAGCCGCCCCGAGCCTGCCCCCATCAAGATGCCCGGGGACCTGAGCCGTCCGGAGCCTGCACCCATCAAGATGCCCGCTCGAATCGAGGCAGAGGGACAGCTACCCCCTGCAAGTCTGATCCCGCCGGACATTCTGCCCAAACCTGCAAATCTGCATACGCACATCGAAAAGGCTGTTACTCAGCCAATCATCGATCAGCTGCAGTTCCCTACAGCTGGTGCTGCGCTCAAGAATCCTCCAATCTTCGGACCCCGGCAGGGCGGAGACTACGACGGTGGTGAATCGCTCATCCCGACCCTGCCAGACCTGAAGCCTGCGCCTTTGCTCCCGCCTAAGAGCATTGACCCCGGGTTCCTCGCACCAACTCCGCCCGAGAACATCGACCCTGGGTTCCGCACCCCAGGCCCTCCCGAGGACCTGACTCCCATCGAGGAGCGTGAACCCCTGATGGCCTAAAAACCGAGTCCAAAGAACCAATCTCAACGGCTCGGTGGAGGGTGGAGGGGCGAGTAGAGTAGAGAAGAGAAAAGGAGAGGCGTCGCCGGGAACAACCCCGGCGGCGCCCCTCCATCTTTGTGCACAGCTTTTGCATGCAGCCTTTGCGTACAGTGCTCGCGGCCAGTATCTGCTGCCTGCACAGCTACAGCTTGCTCGCGACCTGCTCTCCAGGTGAGAAGCGTTAGCCTCCGAGCCGCCCGCAGGCACATACTGGAACCATGAGCCAGTCAGCTGAACACGCCAACATCCCGGTCCGCCCTGTCTTCAACACCCTGCCCAGCTACGCGGCAGGCAAGCCGCCCGCACCCGTTGAAGGCCTCACCCAGTACAAGCTCTCCTCGAACGAGAACCCGCTGGGTCCCGTACCCGAGGTCGCGCGCGTCCTCGCAGAATTTGCGACCGCGCACCGCTACCCCGATCCGCTCTCCACCGCCCTGCGCCAGAAGCTCTCCGCACGGCTCGGCGTGGACGCTGACGACATCGTCACCGGTGCCGGAAGCCTCGGCGCGCTCAACCAAATCCTCAAAACCTTCACCGGCGTAAACGCCGATGGCTCGCAGGATGAGGTTATCTACGCCTGGCGCTCCTTCGAGGCGTACCCGATCCTCGTCGGCATTATGGGTGCTCGCAGCGTGCAGGTGCCGAACCTGCCCGACGGCTCACACGACCTGGACGCCATGGCTGCCGCTATCACCGAACGCACCCGCCTAATCCTGGTCTGCACCCCCAACAACCCGACCGGCCCTGCCGTCACCGAAAGCCAGATTCGTGCGTTCC
>OAVW01000623.1_pt1 | contig 10602 bp, 7 predicted proteins | sample 1495321 | NCBI WGS metagenome assembly OAVW01 (sample SAMEA2580108, study PRJEB22360) | human gut metagenome | biome: human gut; feature: human-associated habitat; material: faeces | place: Denmark | collected 2008/2010 | reverse complement strand
GAAGGTTCTGTTACTAAAAATCTATCCATTGATTGTGTAAATGCCTTTCTATCATGCCTAATCAGATACTAGAACAGGAATAACCATAGTAAAAACAATGCCATACAAACTAAAATAATCCCTAAAATAATGCGTTCTTGTACAATAGAGCGTTGACGTTTTCGTTGACGCGTTTCTAAGGACATACGCTTTTTAGATGTTTGGTATTCAACAAACTCACTTTGTACCAAATTAGGAGTTGCTTGAGCCTTCCGTCTTGTAACAGAACGTAAAGAAAAGGTATCTATGTCCCCTACTTGGCCCTGATATACTTTTACCAAGCGATCCCCATCAAGATCTAAGTAGTTACCATAGTTTCGAATAAAACCTTTTACGTAGACTTGACCAGGAATGATATCATAGTTGCCATCTTCGATAGCCTCTAAATAGGTTGTTTTAATGTGCAGCACTTGCTCCACATCTTTAAAGGTTAGATTACGTCTTACCCGTTCACGTCGTAATTCTTCGCCTAATTCAGCCATTTTCGTTCCTTTCTAAATCTACGTAATATTCATATAGTAATTAGCTAATTATTGCTCATCATTGGAATCGGAGAAATATCTAGCCTTAGCTTGTTCAGGGCTCATTAAAATTTCTCGAGCCTTACTGCCCATGCTAGGGCCAACGATTTTAAGGTCTTCCATTGTATCTACAAGACGTGCCGCACGAGTGTAACCTATACGGAAACGACGTTGCAACATCGATACGGAAGCTTGACCAGATTCCATAACGAGATTGACAGCTCGCTCTAATAATTCATCGCGGTAAACATCATTAGCATCAGAAGATTCTTTTTCAGCTTCCTTTTCCACTTCTTGAGTTACCGTATTATCATATTCTGGTTCTCGTTGAGCTTTCACAAACTCTACAAGTTTTTCTACCTCATCATCAGAAATGAAGGCCCCTTGTACACGAATAGGTTTATTTGCACCAATCGGAGCAAATAACATATCCCCTTTACCCAATAATTTCTCTGCTCCTGCCATATCAAGAATGGTACGGGAGTCAATTTGAGAGCCTACAGCAAAAGAAATACGGCTTGGTACATTGGCCTTGATAGAACCGGTAATAACGTTAACAGATGGCCGCTGTGTAGCAAGAACCATGTGAATACCTGCGGCACGAGCCATTTGTGCTAAACGACTAATAGATTCTTCAATATCATCAGGAGCTGTCATCATAAGATCAGCTAACTCGTCGATAATCAACACGATTAGCGGCATTGCAGCCTTAGGATGAGCCTCATTATAGCTCTTGATATCACGTTTACCAGATGCAGCAAACGCCTTATAACGAGCCTCCATTTCACGAACGGCCCAACGCAATACAGCTGCTGCTTTTTTCATATCCGTTACAACTGGAGCCATCAAGTGCGGGATCCCATTGTAAATAGACAATTCAACCATCTTAGGGTCGATTAATAATAACTTAACCTCTTCCGGTTTGCGGCTAAATAGAATACTAGAAATTAATGTATTTACACATACGGATTTACCAGAGCCAGTTGTACCAGCTACGAGCAAGTGAGGCATCTTCGCAAGGTCTGTAATAACAGGCTTTCCTGCAATATCCTTACCAAGACCGACAGGAATACCTCCACGAGCATCTTTAAAGTCACTGCAATCAAGTACATCGCGTAAATGAACGGCTTCTGTCGTTTTATTAGGGACCTCAATACCGATGGCAGATTTCCCTGGAATCGGAGCCTCCATACGAATATGTTGTGCTGCCAAATTGAGGGCAATATCATCTGTTAAATTAACGATACGACTCACTTTCACGCCTGGTGCAGGTTCAATTTCATAACGTGTAACAGTTGGGCCTTGTGTAGCATTAACAACCTTTGCCGTAATACCAAAGTCACTCAATACATGTTCAAGCATCATCGCATTTTGTGCTACTTCTTCACCATTGTTTTGACTCCCCTTCCCTTTCGCCAAAATATCTAGGCTTGGGAAATGGTAAGGTCTATCATAAGACCGATGAATCTGTCCATCTTTAGATACAGCTACTTGCGCCGTATCTTCTGTAGTACTAATAATGGACGGTACTTGTAAACCCATACCTGCCATACCGACCCCAGCACTTACAGAACTTACCGCTGCACCCGTTCCTGGCACAGCGGAGGCAATAGCACCGTGATTCGTTTCTAATGGGCCTATTGTTGTATTTTGATAAGAGAATTTTGGTTCTTCATCATCAGAATTTTCTACAGTTCCAACCTCATCTGAATACTCTTCATCTGGTGTATATGAATAGTCCTCATCTGGAACATATACATAATCATCACTCGTAGATCTATGCGTATCAGAGAATTGTTCAAAATCATCAGCTTCATAAGACTTCGCATCACCAGATGCTCCAGATATATTAGCCAATTGCTCAGCCGCACGATTACGTGCTTCTATCTCAGCCAATTCCTTCCAAGATGTAGGAGTTTTTTGTGACTCCATAGTAGTAACTGTATCTTCAATAGGATCAACATCTATAGCTGTGGTAGAGTCAAAGAGGTCTCTACCAGTAGCAATGCCTTGTTTTTCTAGTGCATCTAATGCTTGATCTGCCGCATCAGCAAAGCGTGTATCTTTTTCCCTGTTATAAGCTTTACGCTGTTCTGCCGCTTCTTTACGTTGTTCATTCCAATCTTCAAAGACTTCTTTTGCAACAGCAACCTTCTCAGCAGCTACCTCTTTTGCAACATCAAGGCCAACCTGTGTTTTGTCCGCAGCCTTTTGTAATCCACTGCGCAAAGACAAACGTGTCACCAGTAATCCAAAAGCTATGAGTAAGAATACATCAAGAATAATAGCCCCTAGGTTACCTAACAGGGTACGAAGGAATGTAGCAATTGCACCACCTACGAAACCACCTTGATTAGCTAGTTGTGTAGTAATGAGTTCCTGCCCCTCAGGAACGCGCCACAAGGGAACAAGAGCTAACAAAAATAGGAAAAACAAGGTCATTACAACCCCTCGTTTTGTAATGGAAATAAATGTATCCTTATATAATAATCTCCAACCTAACCAGAAAACGCATAAACAAGGAATAATACCCCCTAAGCCAAAGCCATAACGAAATATACCTGTTAAAATCTGTCCTACAAGGCCGAGTTCAAAGCCAAAAAAGCCCAGAAAGGAAATCACAGCAAAGGCAATGACAATAAGGCCTTTCACTTCGCTGCGCAAAGAAAAGCTTTGAGACTTTGATTGCTGTTTTGTACTTGTTCGCTTACGGCGTGTGTTGCGTCTTTTGGTGGAAGTATTTTCTTCTGCCATAAATCTATACAAACCCCTTACTTATATAACATTACAGTAAATTAACTTATCATTATATTATAGCATATATCGTAATATTAAGTTAATTTTTACAACGTTTCTCCCAGTCGTGAAGTAACTGTTCCTCAGTCCCTCTCTTTATGCCCTTATAGTAGGTTGCATCAACTAGAGGCGTTGGTAAATACTGCTGTTTTACAAATCCATTAGGATAATTATGAGCATACTTATAAGCTTTCCCATGGCCTAATTTACTAGCCCCGCTATAGTGACTATCTTTCAAATGATCAGGTACTTGTCCACAATCCTTATGTCGCACATCAGATATCGCGGCATCAATAGCTACATAAGCAGAATTACTTTTAGGTGCGAGAGCAACATAGCACGCAGCCTCAGATAATATAATGCGCGCCTCCGGAAAACCTACCATATGAGCCGCTTGAGCCGCTGCATTGGCAAGTATAAGAGCTTGTGGGTCCGCAAGTCCTACATCCTCTGCTGCACAAATAACAATACGACGAGCAATGAAATTAGGATCCTCTCCAGCTTCAATCATGCGTGCTAAATAATGTACCGTTGCCTGCACGTCAGAACCACGCATACTTTTTATAAAGGCTGAGATTGTATCGTAATGACTGTCTCCTTTTTTATCATATGTATATATACGACGACCTACGACCTTTTCAAGAACCTCAATAGTAATCGTTCCCTCATCGGGAACCATAGCTGCAGCTTGTTCAAGAATATTAAGGGCCATACGGCCATCACCATTGACGAAAATCCCCACATCTTCCAGAACCTCATCCGTTACCTGTAGATGGCGTTTGCCTAATCCCACTTCTTCATCGGTAATGGCGCGACGTAAAATTTGACCAATAGCCTTTGGTGTAAGTGCTTCTAATGTAATAAGACGCAAACGAGATAATAACGGTCTATTAACCTCAAAGAATGGATTCTCTGTAGTAGCACCAATAAGGATAATAGTGCCATCCTCTACACAAGGTAACAACACATCTTGTTGGCTTTTATTAAAACGATGAATTTCATCAAGGAATAGAATTGTGCGTTGCTGTAAAGAACGAACTCGTTTGCGCGCGTCTTCAATGATGGTGCGCAACTCACCAATACCGGCGTTAGTAGCATTCAGATTTACAAAATGGCTATTACTCACCTTAGCTATAATGCCAGCTAATGTAGTCTTACCCGTTCCACAAGGCCCATAAAAAAGCATAGATGGTATTGTATCCTTCTCTACCATAGCTCTCAAGAAAGTTCCCTTACCTACGGCCTTCTCTTGACCATATAAATGATCTAGTTTAGTAGGACGCATTCGTACAGGAAGCGGCTCGTATGTATTTGTAGGTGTCATATCAAACAAACTATCCATTCTATCACCTCAATTCGCACTCAGTTTAACTGTCGTATTTTCATATCTATAACTATTCAATCAAAAAACAATTACTTCTCCGTCATAAAAGCCTAATAACATCAGTAACTCGGTAACACTGATAATATTGGCAAGACATTTATAACGTTTATGACATTTAGGACTCTTAAGATTTTAAAAAGTTTAAATTCTTACCAAAGATATATTTATAGTATATGATATTTCAGTCTATTTTTACACGCAAAAAAGCCCCACCATGCCGTAATGTACCGCGTTTTGATCCTGCAAGGGCAGGTGGGTGTCCTCCTCATCCTGCAGTTGTCCCATAAGGGCGTAACGTTCAGACGAGAGTTCAGACTCCCAAAGTAAATGTGTTGGCTCAAAACTGCGATATCACACGCACATGGCAGGGATATCTTATACTTAAATAGTATCAGAAAGATTAGCAATTAACAAGTCTTGACATTTCGATTTTAATCAATTCTTGCCTATGTTTTTACACTAAAGATTGCTCTTGTTCTTCTTCTATATCTGGTTTAATATGCAACTCTTTTAATTGCTTTGGTTCTACTTCAGATGGAGCTTGGCTCATGATATCAGAAGCAGATTGAGTTTTAGGGAATGCGATTACGTCGCGGATAGATTGACGTTTTGCCATCAACATAACAAGACGATCAAGACCAAATGCACAACCTGCATGAGGAGGTGCACCATATTGGAATGCATCAAGCATGAAGCCGAATTTGGATCTTGCTTCTTCAATGGACAAACCAATTGCTTTGAATACTTTTTCTTGTACGTCAGCTTGGTAGATACGCAAGGAACCGCCACCAATTTCTACGCCATTCAATACCATATCGTAAGCAATCGCTTTTACGCTGCCAGGATCAGATTCCAATTTATCAAGATCCGCATGGCGTGGCATTGTGAACGGATGGTGCATTGCAACATAACGTTTTTCATCTTCGTTATATTCGAACATAGGGAAATCAGTTACCCATGTGAATGCCAATTTATCTTGGTCAATCATGTTCATACGACGTGCCATTTCAAGGCGTAGTTCACCTAATGCACGTGCCACAGTTGCAGGTTTATCAGCAATCATCAATACGAGGTCGCCACCTTTAGCACCCATTTTTTCACCGATATTGCGAATTGTATCTTCACCTAAGAACTTCATGATTTGAGACTTGATAGAACCATCTTCGTTGAAGCAAGCCCATGCAAGGCCTTTGGCGCCGTAACGATTTACATATTCAACAAGGTCGTCAAGTTCACGGCGAGGAATGCCAGCGTCACCAGGTACAACGATACCTTTAACTACACCACCATTGTCGATAACAGAACGGAATACTTTGAATTCTGTATCTTTTACAAGATCAGTTACATCAGTAAAGGCCATATCAAAACGAAGATCCGGCTTATCAGAGCCGTATTTATCCATTGCTTCGTCCCATGTAATACGAGGCATAGGCAAAGAAATTTCTTTACCTAATGCAGTTTTAAATACATGAGCAATCATCTCTTCAAGCAATGCATAAATATCTTCTTCATCAACGAAGGACATTTCTAAGTCGAGCTGAGTGAACTCAGGTTGACGGTCTGCGCGCAAATCTTCATCGCGGAAGCAACGAACGATTTGGAAATATTTTTCGTAACCAGCAACCATCAGGATTTGTTTGAAAATTTGTGGAGATTGTGGCAACGCATAGAATGTACCAGCATTTACACGGGACGGCACTAGATAGTCACGAGCGCCTTCTGGTGTAGATTTAGTAAGCATTGGAGTTTCAATTTCCAAAAAATCGCGGCTATCGAAGAAATCGCGCATTGCTTTCGTTACTTTGTGACGCAAAATCAAGTTGCGTTGCATTTCTGGACGACGTAAGTCAAGGTAACGATATTTCAAGCGAATATTTTCATCTACATCGATATCATCTTGGATATAGAAAGGAGGAGTTTTAGCGGAGTTCAATACGCGCAACTCTTCACAGAACATTTCGTATGCACCTGTAGGAAGGTTTGGATTAATAGCAGCCTCATCACGCTTTGTAATCTTACCACGTACACAAAGCACATATTCATTACGAACATCCTCTGCTTTGTGGAACGATTCTACGTTATGATCTGGGGATGCCACTACTTGTACTACACCAGAACGATCGCGTAAATCCAAGAAAATCAAACCACCATGGTCACGACGGCGTTCAACCCATCCACATAATACGACCTCTTTACCTACCTCTTGTTCAGAGATGGTGCCACAACCGTGCGTACGGTGTAAGCCTTGCATTGTTTCCATTCTAATTGTCATCCTTTCACCAAAGAAGTTATACGTTCAGCCACTGTATCAAGAGATACAGTCTCTTGTTCACTAGTATCCATGAATCGAATTATGGCTTCTTTACGAGCCAATTCATCATCACCCAATATAATAACATATTTCGCATTAATTTTGTTAGCGTATTTTAATTGTGCCTTCATACTCTTGCCCTGCCCGTCCATTTCAACGGTAATATATTCATCATGTAAGGCTTGGCAAATTTTGAAAGTCTCTACCTTAGCCGCATCACCAAGAGCGACTACGAATACAGATGGTTCTACAGTTGGCTCAGGCAATAAGTTTTGTTTTTCAAGAGCTAATAGTAAACGCTCCATGCCCATAGCAAAACCGATAGCTGGAGTATGAGGTCCATCGAGCTCTTCTACGAGACCATCGTAACGACCACCACCAGCTACAGCACTTTGAGCACCTAAAGGAGTATATTGTACCTCAAAGGCTGTCTTTGTATAGTAATCAAGGCCACGTACGAGACGAGGATTTAAAGTATATTGCACATTAGCTGCAGTTAAATAGGTTTTCAATTCTTCAAAGTGATCATGACACTCTTCACATAAATGTTCGTGAATTTCAGGAGCACCTACGGACAAGGATTTACATGTTTCATTTTTACAATCCAGTATACGCAAAGGATTTTTGTATAACCGTTCTTGGCAATCGCTACATAATTGTTCCTTTTTTGGTTCAAAGAAGGCGATTAATTTTTCGCGGTATACAGGGCGACATGTTGGACAACCTACGGAGTTCACCTCTACATTGAGATCTTTAAGACCAAAATCTTTTAACAATTGTACAACCATGCAGATAACTTCACTATCTACCACTGGAGATTGCGAACCTAGTACCTCTGCACCAAATTGGTGGAATTGACGATAACGACCCGCTTGCGGTTTATCATGACGGAACATAGGGCCCATGTAATACCATTTTGTGAGACCTTCTTTACCATATACTTTATTTTCTAAGTATGCGCGCACAGCAGACGCCGTATTTTCAGGGCGCAAGGTAAAGCTAGAACCACCGTCATCACCGGTGGTAAAGGTGTACATCTCTTTTTGTACTACATCTGTAGTCTCACCGATACCGCGTAAGAATAATTTAGTTTCTTCAAAGGCAGGTGTGCGAATTTCATTGAACCCATATACTTTACAAATTTCGCGCATACGTTGTTCAATATAATGCCAATGTATCATCTGTTCTGGCAAAAAGTCTTGTGTACCTCTTGGTTTTCTTATAGCCATTACACAACCTCCCAAAATCTTTCACAAATTTTATGTCGTTTCTCTAAAAGTGCATCTATCGTTTCGTGATAAACATCTACGTCTTTTGGCATATGCTGTTTAAGTTGACGGTATTCAGGGGCGCGCATCCACTTGGATGAACTGCCAGGCCCCATAGATAGAATACTCTGCCGTTCTTCCATAATCTGGATATTATATTCACACGCTTTGCCAGGCAAGGTATAGCCAATATTCTCTAACTGCCCTCTCATATATTGTTGGCGATATAAATAATATGGCACATAACCAGCTGCTTCAAGACGCTCTTTACCATATTGTACCATTTCCGCCACGAGATGTTCTTCAGGAATATCATCTTGCATATGTAAATCGTACAACGGGCTACCACGTTTTAATGCTAACGTATGAATTGTAACATTTTCTGGCAGATTTTGACATACATAATCCATATTCTCTATCATGTTTGACATCGTTTGATTAGGCAAGCCTGCAATAAAATCCATATTTACGGCTAATGATGTATTGTTTTTTACATATTGTAAAAGTTCATCAATATCCCGTACACTATGGCCGCGTCCAATACGACGCAAAATATCATCTTGCATTGTTTGCGGGTTAATGCTAATACGATTCACACCTAGCGCAAGCATGGAACGTAGCTTTGTAGGATTAACAGAATCAGGTCGTCCTGCCTCTACAGTAAATTCATGACCTTCTGGTACGAGTAGAGACAACTGTTTTAGAACCTGGTGAAAGTCTTCATCCTTTAGCACTGTCGGAGTACCGCCGCCCATATAGAGGGTATCTACGGTTAGATTATAAGATTGGATAATAGCTTTCATATCTTCTATATCACGGGTTAAAGCCCTTAGAAATTGACTTTTACCAGCATAATCCTGATAGAGACCATATGGAAATGAGCAATATACGCAACGCGTGTCACAGAAAGGAATACCACAATAGAGGCTTACCTTTTTATCATCTGTATCAGATAGAAATGGACGTTGATACTCGCCAATGGCCCCCAAAGTAGCAAGCTTTTCCATAGACACAGAAAACTCGTCCCGAATGTGACGAGTTGCTGCGTGGACAGAGCCATATGTATCTATATATTTATGTAGTAGCTTTGTTGGGCGCACACCTACCATAGTTCCCCACGGAGCCTCAGCAGGTAAGCCTTGATATTCACGCAAATAGCGCAACAAGGCTTGTCCAATTTGGCGACGCCCCATAGAGGAAACAGGGCCTTCAAAAATCTGAACTGTATCACCAATAGTAACAGTTAATGTGTACAGCCCTTCCACTTCATGCGCTTCAAGGATAACCTCTGGATGTACCTTATCAGAAAAAAGTCCCGCCGCGCCACAGTTATGAGCTACTACGGAGCCAAGTGGTAATGGACCCGTATATAGATATCCATTAACCATGATGGGACATACGCTCAAGCTTTTCTAATTCTGCTTCAGTCATATGATTTTGGCAATCACTACAGTAACCATATACTTTCAATTGATGATCAATGGTACGGAAGTTTAATTTCTTAGCGATAATAGACTCCAATGTTTCAAGCATGTCGTCTTCAAACTCAGATACTTTACCACACTTTACGCAAATCAAATGATGATGGAAATGAGCGAACTCTTCGTCATTTAATTCATAGCGATTACGGCCATCACCAAAATCAAGACGTTTTAACAAATCAAGTTCTGTGAAGAGATCAAGAGTTCTGTAAATTGTTGCTAACCCGATATCAGGTGCCACCTCTTTTACAAGAACATATACATCTTCAGCACTCAAATGATTTTCATCAGCATCGATGAATGCTTGCAAAATTGTTTGACGTTGAGTTGTCAATTTGTACTTTTTGTCTTTAATGCGTTCTTTTAATTTTTCTAATGTTGTGTTCATAATAAATTTCCCCTCGACTGTAAAAAATAATTCGTTTAAACCTACTGACCAACGAATGGGTTGTATTGTTTTTCATACCCTATATTTGTTTCCGGTCCATGACCAGGATAAACCATTGTATTATCAGGCAATCTATATAGCTGAGTCTTAATCGATGATATCAGGGTCTCATAAGAACCATTTGGAAAATCTGTACGGCCTACGGAATCTCTGAATAGAGTATCCCCTACAAATACAAGACCTTCCATGTAATAACACACACCTCCCGGCGTATGACCTGGTGTTTCAAGCACTTCAAGATCGATATCACCACATGTAATGTGATCACCTTGTTTAACCTCGATGATTTCCGCTTTTATCTTAATTGGCGTTGGATTGCTATAAGCACTAAGATTAAGTTCAGGATCAGATAAA
>OAVW01000618.1_pt1 | contig 10649 bp, 6 predicted proteins | sample 1495321 | NCBI WGS metagenome assembly OAVW01 (sample SAMEA2580108, study PRJEB22360) | human gut metagenome | biome: human gut; feature: human-associated habitat; material: faeces | place: Denmark | collected 2008/2010 | reverse complement strand
CAAGCAGAGCGCCAAGATGATTCTGGCGGACGACAACTTCTCCACCATCGTGGCCGCCGTACGCGAGGGTCGCGTGATCTTCGACAACATCCGCAAGTTCCTGCGCTACCTGCTGAGTTCCAATGTGGGTGAGGTGTTCACCGTGTTCCTCGGTGTGGTGTTTGCCGGCTTCCTCGGCATCCGCCAGCCGGAAACCGTGGGCGTCACCGTGCCGCTGCTCGCCACACAGTTGCTGTGGATCAACCTGCTGACCGATGCCGCGCCGGCGTTGGCTATGGGCGTGGACCCGCAGACCGACGATGTGATGGGTCGTAAACCGCGTAAGGTGACGGACCGCGTGATTGACGCCTCCATGTGGGGCGACATCATCTACATCGGCGTCATCATGGCCATCGTCACGCTGATTGGTATGGACATGCACCTGTCCGGCGGCTTGTTCACCGACCGCTCGGTGGATGCCATCGGCCATGAAGCGCAGATGACCGAGGCCCGTACGATGGGCTTCACGATTCTGGTGTTTGCCCAGCTGTTCAACGCGCTGTCCTCCCGTTCGCATCTGCAGTCCGCATTCGTGGGTCTGTTCTCCAACAAGTGGCTATGGGGTGCGATTGGTTTGTCCGTGGCGCTGCAGCTCGTGGTGATTTACGTGCCGTTCCTTAACGGTCCGTTCGACACCGTGGCATTGAGCCCGATGGCTTGGGTGGAATGCATCTGCCTGGCCGCAATCGTGCTGATTGCCTCCGAGCTACGCAAGATTGTGCTACGCGCGATGGCCAAGCGTTAAGCCATCGCAATAGCCCTGATTGTGGGCATATAGCAGTGGGCCGGGCTCTGGTATTCAGGGCCCGGCCCACTGCTATATCCAAACGGCTCCTCATGGGGCGGTAACTATCCCATGGGGCGGTGAGTTCCTCATGGGGCGGTCGCTGAAAACGGCGTTATTCCGCGAAAAAGGAAAATGTGCTAACCGCCCCATGGGGAAGTTACCGCCCCATGGGAAACGGGAGAACGCTGCAGACCTCAGTTGTTGCTGCCGTCGGTGCCGTCAGTAGAGGTGGAGTTGTCGCCGCCGTTATTGTTGTCGCTATTGTTGGACTTGTCTTGAGACTTCTGCTGTGCCTCTTGGTCGGCCTTCCGCCGAGCCTCTTCCTGAGCTTGCTTGGCGGCATCTGCCTGCTGCTTGGCCTGCATCGAGGCGGTGACGTCGGACTCGGCCTTCTGCAGTTTAGAAATCGCATTATTGACGTCGGATTCGGACGGACTGGTCCCGTTCATCACCGTATTGGCCTCGGTGATGGCGTTTTGCAGCGCGGTGCGGGTGTTTTCATCGGCCACACTGCCCGCGGAATTATCCAGCGTGCCCTGCGCCTGCGAAATAGCCGAGCTCAGGTTCGATTTCAGTGTGTTGGTATCGGCCGTCGCCTTTGAAGTATTAACGGCCTTGATCGCGTTGTTGATGGCATCCGTCTTGTCAGCCATGTCGCTGGCATCATTCTGCAGCTCTTTAGTGTGAGACTTCAACTCAGTGGCGTTGAGGCTGGAATCGCACTTGGCGGTGTCAGCCGGATTGCCGGCGTCTTGCAACGCCTGATTTAGCGTGGTGAGCGTATTGGCATCGGCCACATCGCTGGTGGATGTTTGCGCGCTGGTTTGGCCATTGGATATGGCGGTGGTGAGCTTCTTCTGAGCATTCGTGTACTGCTTGGCCGCTACCTTGCACTCGGCCAATGCCACGGCTTGGCTCGCCTTGCTGTTGTTGGAATGCCGCCAGAGCAGGCCGGCGACAACCAGCGCTATCACGGCGACTACTGCTACGGCAATGCCGACGATCTTGCTGGTGTTCTTTTTGCCGCTACCGCCGTGACGAGGCTCGGCGCCATCGGAATCGTCCTCATCGGAGACCTGATCCAACGGAATGGAGGGAGGCATCACAGCAGGCTGAGCCTGTGCCGAAGCGGCCAGGGCGGCCGGTTGGAACACCTGTGTGGCTGCAGCATCATCGGCAGACGCTACTTGCGTTGCCGGCATGGCAACGGTCTCACCGGATACGGTGGATGATGCGCCGTATGCCTGTGCGGCCGCGGTTTCGGCATTCGGCATGGCCTGAGCTTCGAAAGGCTGTGTTGCCATGACCTGATCAGGCTGGAACGCTTGTGTTGCCTCGGCATCTACCGCAGGCTGCTCGGCCTGATTGGGGTGGAACGCCTGTGTCGCGGCGTTTGAAGCTACCGAAACAGGCGATGTCGCCGGTGCCGCTGGTGCGGCTGGTGCTGCTGGCGTCACCGGCGCTGTCGGTTCCACCGGGCGGAAGCTTTGCGTCGTCTGATCCCAAACGTATTGCTGCTGGCCGGGCGCAGCGGCGATTGGTGTTTCGGATACTACTGGCTGCGTGGCTGCCGCCGGCTGTGGTGCTTGTGCGGCAACCGCAGCCAGGAATTGCGGCGAGAACGGTTGCGTCATGGCCGGATCGATGGGCTGTGTGGGCTGTGCAAACTGCGTCGGCTGTGCTGCCTGCACAGACTGCGGGAACTGCAGAGCCGGTGTGGCTTGTGCCGTGGGTTCTGTGCTATATGCTGCCGTCTCTTGCCCGGGAATCGGAGGAACCGTTGGCCTGACCGGCTTTTCGGGCTGCTGGAAGTCGAACTGGAACCCGCCATCGCTGTTGGTCATGACATCTCCTTGGGATTAAGCAAATGGCCGGCATCCGCCGGCCGAATGGTACGTCGCAACGCTCAGTCGTCGATGTGCGCGCGGTAGAAATTCTCGTAGGAACGGCTCGGCGTCGGACCCCGCTGGCCCTGATAATGCGAGCCGGTGCCCTTGGAGCCATAAGGGTGCTCAGCGGGCGAGCTCAGCTGGAAGAAGCACATCTGGCCGATTTTCATGCCAGGCCATAGTTTGACCGGCAACGTCGACACATTAGACAGCTCAAGCGTAATATGCCCCTCGAAACCGGGGTCAATGAAGCCCGCAGTCGAATGGGTGAGAATCCCCAATCGGCCCAGTGAGCTCTTGCCTTCCAGACGGGCGGCAATGGACGGGTCCAACTTGACGTATTCCCACGTGGAACCCAGTGCGAACTCGCCAGGGTGCAAAATCCACGGTTCGTCGGGAGCCACCTCGAACTGTTCGGTGAGCGCGCCTTGGTTTTCCGCCGGATCGACATAGGTGTAGGCGTGGTTATTGAACAAACGGAAGTACCGATCCAATCGCACGTCGATGGAAGCGGGCTGCACCATTTCGGGGGTCCACGGATCAAGTGAGATATGACCTGCGGACTGTGCGGCGAGAATGTCGCGGTCGGACAGCAGCATGTGAAAAACTCCTTGGGCAAATAAATACTGCCTTCAAGTCTAGCGCCTTGGGCGGAAACGTGAGAGGCTCCTCACGCTTCCGCGGTCCATCAATCGCAAGTATTCTCAGGTTTTTCTCAGAGAAACTTAGAGGTAGACCCAGAAAGCAGTGGTTATATAAAAGATGTCAGCGGAAAGCTGATCAGGAGCCGCAGCAGTTCCCGACAATTGAACCCCCTTTCTTCTTCTCTCTCCTTTCTCTCCCCGGCGGGCAACCGCCGGGGTTCTTTTTGTGCCCTGAATCATTCCCCCGAATGACCGCCATTCCCAAGCCATAGCGGTACACTAGCTGTGTAATCGGCAGGAAGGGGGCACCGATGGCCCGCAACGATGAGGACTACGATTTCTTCGGCGATGGTCAGTATGACGATTCGCGCAGCTCACGTCGTGCACAGAATCGACGCCCATCCAGACGGGATGCCGGCCGGCGATTCGCCGCTACAAAAGCCAGCAGCCCAACGTCGATATTGTGCCGCAGGCTTGCCGTTGTCAGCGGACTGCTAGCCGTCGTGGTATCGGCCACCTCGGCGGTTCATGAGATCGCGCCTTACGCCATTTCCTTTATGACGGCAGTGCCAGGACGATACATTGCGTTGACGGCGGCGGTGCTTATCGGCATCACCCTGATTCTGGTCATCGCTGCGCGAGTCACCATGCCTCGGTACGCCACTCACGGGGGAGTGGGCGCGGGCGGCATCATCGCACTGGTGTGCGCCATAGTTTGCTTGGTTATCGGCGTGGCCGTGGGCGTATTGTTCCCGGAAGGACTGATTCAGCAGTCGAACGACAAGGCACCCGTCGAAGATACCGCACAGATGGAGCAAGGCATCGAACAAGCTGCCGGCGCGTGCAAAGAAGGATGGCAGGGGCTTGATACGGGCGGTTTGCCGGGCATCACCACCGTACAGATGTGCACTGATCCGAGAGTGGCCTTCGTATCCTTTGAATCGGAATCGTCCGCAGCCATCAGCCGGGCACCTATCGAAAGCAAGATTTCCGAACTGCTGAGCCAATACGCTGATAATGAGCAAACGAAAGGTGATTGGCGATTGCTGAACGGCAAACGCTGGATGGTGTTCGGCGAGGCCAGCAAGATGACCGCACTGCAGCAGCAGTGGGGCGGCGAACTTGAGACAATCACCGCAGCCGCAGATACCGCAGACAGCGGTAACGCCTGACAGATTGCCGGTATCCCTTGAAAAGTCCCAAGGCGATTCGGCGCGGATTACCCAATATGATTGAAATCATGGTCCATCGTTTTCCGCACAGCGCGCAAGACCTCTATATTGGAATGGTATGAGCAAAGAAGCGAATGCCAGCCAGCCTCTGATCGGCCGCGAATCCACCACTGTGCCCGGACGTTTTGGCGAGCCACTCACCGTGGAATACAGCGTCACCTCGCGCGGCGGCTTCGACCAGCATGCCGCGCATCCGCTGTTCCTGTGCCTGCATGGATGGGGATCCAGCGAAGAAGACATGGCGGACATCATGCGCCTCATCGCTCCATATAACGATTTCGTGGCATTGCGCGGGCCGCTGACACTCGCGCCGGCCCGTGAGGGCAGTCTCGACCCCGGCAACTACGCGTGGTTTCACGATGCCCTGCCTATCGGCGATGATCGTGACTACGACGCGTATGCCGCCGCCACAGCAGTCGACCGATGGGTGGCCGACAGCATTCCCGCCGACCGTGACGTGGTGCCGCTTGGGTTTTCGCAAGGTGGGCTGGTCGCCGTGCATTTGTTGCGTATCAATCCCGAGCGGTACCGGGCCGTCGTCTCCCTGTCCGGCTTCAACGCACCCGGTCAGGTGCCCGGCACGGCCCCCGCCGACTCTCGCCTGGCCGATTACGATATCCCCGTGTTCTATACGTACGGCAAGAACGATGGCGTAATCCCAAAATACGAACTGTTCGCCACCGCCGCTTGGCTGGAAGAGCATACGTGGCTGAAAACCAAGAGCTACCACGGTCTGGATCACAATGTGAGTCTTGAGGAGTTCGCCGATTTACGCCAGTGGCTACTTGACAACGACATTACCTCTGGCGTGCTGTAGTCAGCCGCCATTACTGGAATTGGCGCGGCCGTCGCAGCAATCGGACATCGAGGGCGCTTGTGGCTGACTCGGTCATAGACTGTTCTCCCATGAGCGAAGTGAGCACTGCAAGCACTACTGCACATACTGAAGAGAATCATACGGAAATAGCAATCCCCAACTTGGCTCCCCTCAGAGAAGGGAGCCAGGGAAACTAGATGCCGGAATCAGCGTCCACTTGCATAACGTAGATGTTGCGCCTCAGGGAGCGGGCTTGGGCTCGGTTGATGTCGCCGGCTTCGTACATGTCCTGAATCATACCGAGTTCGATACCGTAGCTCTCGCGCTTTACGTCCTCGACCTGCGTGATGGTTTCCGTAGTGCCGCTCATGGTCGGACGTGCCTGCAATGAAGCCTCGGCACGACGATAATCCAGCAACAGTGCCGAACAATGCTCGGTGTTGTACGTATCCTGGCCCATCTCGTCAATAAGCCGGCCGATAACATGATGAATCGCCTCGACCTGCAGTTCGCGGGTGCGCGCGAAAATCTGGTCCTCGCTCACCAATGGTGTGGTGTGGCGAATCTTGGACACCGTGCGTTTGGCGTAATTGCTCATCTGCCGCTGGAACATGCGTAAGCGACCGCGAATCTGCGATACCGCATGCCCCGAAGTCGGATCAGTGGAAGTGTGACGCAGCGTATTCATAATCTGGTCAAGCATGCGCTCGCAGGCTTCGACGTTCAGCTCTTGCGTGGCCGTATCCGCCGCCGGATGTGCTTTGGTGTCGGCAAGTCGGTCGCGCACGAATTCCTTTTCCCAATGCAGCGCTTCGATCTGCAATTGCTCGAATCCCTGAGGATCGGTATCGCCGATGCGCTGCTGCAATCGTCCGATGCGCTTGGTGTATTGGTCGATTACCATCAGAATCGCACGGCGATTCTCTGGCGTGATGCGTCCGGTCAATTCCTCCACCGTGGCGCGTAACACATCGATGGTCACCGGAATCATTTCCGCGCTGGGATCCTTGCCACGGTTCGGGGCCAATAGCGGTAACAGGAAGTTGGCCAGCAGCAAGGTCACGATAATCACGCCTGACGCAATGAAAATCAGCTCGTCACGCATCGGGAACGGCGCACCGCCGGCAATGTAATACGGGATGGTGAACATCAATGACAGCGTGATGGTTCCCTTGGGGCCGCCAAAGGTCATCACTGCGGCCGAGCGCCAGCGTTCGGGTGTCATTTTGCGGCGCTGGCCGGTGATTGTATCTCGCGCAACGCGCAGCATGGCCGCAATCCAGAAGAATCGAAGCGCGATTACCACCAGAGTGACCAGCAGAATAATGCCGATCAGCACGGTATTGCTGATATACGGGTCAGACCAGCTGGCCCTCATGGCGCGCGGCAGCTGCATGCCCAGAAGAATGAACACCGCACCGTTGAGCGAGAAACTCAGCACACCCCATACTGAAGTGGAAACGATATTCGTACGTGCCACATTCGGCCCCACGCCGGTACGGTCGAATCGGATGAACAGGCCAGCGGCCACCACCGACAGAATGCCGGACACATTGAATTCCTCCGCGCCCAAATACAGCAGGAAGGGCAGGAACAGTTCCATCAGAATACGTGTGGTGGTGGTTTCCCAACCGAGGGATCGCACGGTCTCGAATAGCCAGTTGGCCGCTGCTGCTATCACCAGGCCAAATAAGGTGCCGCCAAAGAAGGAGATCACGAATTCGCCGGCGGCCTGCCCCACGGCGAATTCGCCAGTGAAGGCGGCGGCCAGAGCGAACTGGAAGCCGACGATGCCGGAAGCGTCATTGAAGAGTGATTCGCCTTTCAGCACGCTGCGCTGACGCTGCGTCAGCGAGGCTTCTTTACCTAGGGAGCTGACGGCCACCGCATCGGTCGGGCCGAGTGCCGCGCCGAGTGCTAAGGCTGAGGCTAAGGTGATGGACGGCCAGACGGCATGCAAAGTGAATCCGACCGCCGCCATCGTGACGATAGCCAGTCCGATAGCCAGCGATAGGCTCAGATCCAGCGTTTTCAGCAACGCCGACTTATCGATTTCGTGCGCTTCCAGATACAGCAGCGGCGCGATAAACAGCACCATGAACAGTTCCGGGTCGAGCGTTGCATCCGGGAAAAACGGCAGATACGTAACCAGCACGCCCAGCACAATCTGGACCAGCGGTGTGGAAACCTTCGGTACGAAGCGACTGGCAAACGAGCTCACCACCACCGCCGCAATGATGCATAGGATGAGCTCAAATACCGCCATGTTGCCGCCTTCTCGTATTTTTTCTCCACCAAAAGTATATGGGAACCATGAAGAAAACGTTAAGATTGCGGCCGATTATGCACATCATGAGACGATATGAGAAAAAGGCATACACTCGTTGGTATGGAATATGACGAGGCGATGCGCTGCGCACTGGAACTGGCCGGTCAGGCCGCAGCCGCTGGTGACGTACCGGTTGGTGCGGTGGTGCTGGATGCGGCCGGCCAGATTGTCGGGCGCGGATACAACACGCGTGAGGCTGATGGCGACCCGCTTGCCCACGCCGAAATCATCGCCATGCGTCAGGCGGCCCAAGCCTTGGGCGCTTGGAATCTCGCCGATTGCACGCTGGCCGTCACACTTGAGCCGTGCCCGATGTGCGCGGGTGCCTGCATCCAGACCCATATCGGCACCATCGCGTTCGGTGCCTGGGATCCCAAGCTCGGTGCATGCGGTTCGATTTGGGATATTCCGCGCGATCCGCATATCGGCCATAGTCCTGAAGTGCACGGCGGCGTGCTGGAAGGCGAGTGTCAGTCCATCCTGACTGATTTCTTCGCCCAGCGGCGATAGACACGGACGCATTACTTACCTCACGCAACCAACACGCGGCACCAAGGCAACATATTCCATTTCTTCTACCATCGAAACCAGTAGTGCAATGCAAATCCACACACGTCGAAGGAGACAATATGGCCGAGAACACCTCCACTTTCACCGGCGCCGCCGCTGACGGCACCGCACTCACCGCCGTCTACCTGACCCAGCCCGCCGCCAATGTGGCGATCGGTCTGGTGTTTGCCGGCAGCGACCTGCCGCACATCGTCCACTGGGGCCGCCCGCTGGCCAAGCCCGACACCCTGCTGGCCGCCTATGACGCCCTGAAGCCGCAGCGCGTGTCCGGCGCGCTCGACGACACCGCCTGGCCGTCTATCCTGCCCACCCAGGCCGAAAGCTGGATCGGCGAGCAGCGCGTGGTGCTGCGCCGCGCCGGCGTCGAGCTCTTCCCCAAGTTCACCGTGACCAATATCGAGGCCGGCGGCGTGCTGGAAGCCACCCTCGATGCCGTGTCCGGCGAAAGCTACACCGATGTGGCCGGCCATGCCCGTGCCACCGGTCCGGTCCGCGTGCCCGGCGTCATAGTCACCGCGCGCGATGAGGAGCAGGGCGTGGAAGTCGAATGGCACCTCGAACTGCTCCCCGGCGGCCTGGTCCGTCAGAAGGCCACCGTAACCAACCTGTTCGGTGCAGACGCCGGAGCCCCGCTCGAGATCGGCAAGATCGAGCTCGGCTTCCCGCTGCCCGAATCCGCCGGCGAAATCCTCACCACCACCGGTCACCATCTACGTGAACGCAGTCCGCAGCGCCAGCCGCTGACCGTCGGCCGTTTCGAAAAGCCGCAGCTCGCCGGCCGCCCTGACTTCGACGCATCCCTGCTCCTGACCGCCGGCGTGCCCGGTTTCGGCTTCGAGCATGGCGACGCCTATTCGGTGCACGTGGGCTGGAGCGGCAACTCCGTGCTGTCCGCCGAACGTCTGCCCTACACAACCGGCGTGATCGGCGGCGGCGAACTCCTGTTCGGCGGCGAAGTGACGCTCGCTGGCCCTGGCGAAGGCCAGAACTCCTACGACACCCCGTGGCTGTTCGGCTCCTATGGCGATGGTCTCAACGAGATCGCCGCCCGATTCCACTCCTACGTGCGCTCCCTGCACCCGCGCCTGTTCTCGCACGGCCGTCCGGTGATCCTCAACACATGGGAAGCCGTGTACTTCGACCACAACTTCGATACGCTGAAGGCGCTCGCCGACAAGGCCGCCGACTCCGGCGTGGAACGATTCGTGGTGGACGACGGCTGGCCAGCGAGCGGGGTGGGCGGCGGCGGGTTCGGTTCTCGCCGCGACGACACCTCCGGCCTCGGTGACTGGCAGATTGCGCAGGACGTCTGGCCCGATGGCCCGAAGTCCCTGAAGGCGCTCGCCGACTACGTGCACGCCAAGGGTATGGAATTCGGCTTGTGGTTCGAGCCGGAAATGGTCAACCCCGATTCCGATGTGGCCCGTAACCACCCTGATTGGATTCTCTCGCCCACCGCTGGCCGACTGCCGCTGCAGGGCCGCACTCAGCAGGTGCTCGATCTGACCAATCCGGATGCGTTCGACTACATCTACGGCTGCATGGACCAGCTTGTCGGCGAGCTTGGTATCGACTACATCAAGTGGGACCACAACAAGCTCGTCACCGAGCCCGGTTCCCGCCGCTCCGGCCGCCCGGCCGTGCACGCGCAGACCCTTGCCGTCTACAACATCTTCAAGGGCCTCAAGACCGCACATCCGGGCCTTGAGATCGAAAGCTGCTCCTCTGGTGGCGGCCGCGTGGATCTTGGCATCCTGGAGCACGCCGATCGTATCTGGGTCTCCGACTGCGTGGACCCGGTCGAGCGCGCGGACATCCAGCGCTACACCTCGCTGCTGGTGCCGCCGGCGATGATGGGCGAGCACGTGGGCGCCAGCCCCGCACACTCCACCCAGCGCGCCACCAGCCAGGAACTGCGCATGGCCATGGCGTTCTTCGGTCACATGGGCATCGAATGGAACCTGTTGAAGGAGCCGGACGAGGCGCTCGCCAAGCTGGCCGTGTGGGTGGCCGAATTCAAGAAGCACCGCGACTGGTTCGCCATCGACACCTGCGTGCACGCCGACTCCAACGATCCGGCCGTGCGTCTGGACGGTATGGTGATGCCGAACCGTGACGCCGCCATCTACCGCTTCACCCAGCTGACCACCAGCCAGACCTATCCGGCCGCGCCCGTGCATCTGCCCGGACTTGACCCCGAGCGCACCTACCGTGTCAGCCCGCTTGACCCGAGCTTGGATTTGACCGGTCTGACCAACGGCCAGAGCACTCTCGGCTGGTGGAACGAGGAAGGCGTAGTCCTGACCGGCGAAGCCCTGCAGCGCTACGGCATCCGTCCCCCG
>OAVW01000616.1_pt1 | contig 10652 bp, 9 predicted proteins | sample 1495321 | NCBI WGS metagenome assembly OAVW01 (sample SAMEA2580108, study PRJEB22360) | human gut metagenome | biome: human gut; feature: human-associated habitat; material: faeces | place: Denmark | collected 2008/2010 | reverse complement strand
CACGGCACTCGCGCGCTCGTAACCACTCGTGTTGTAGACGATCGGGATAACCAGTCCGCGCGCCCGTGCCGCGGCAATCACGGCAGGCAACAGGTGCGCATAGTGCGTCGCCGTCACCAAATTGATGTTGTTGGCACCCTGGTCCTGCAGCTCCAGCATAATCTCGACCAGACGCTCAGGCGAAATCTCAAGGCCAAAATTGCCGGTCGAGATCTCGTGGTTCTGGCAGTAGATACATTTAAGCGAGCAACCGCTAAAGAAGATCGTGCCCGAACCGGCCTCGCCCGAGATAGGCGGCTCCTCCCACATATGAAGCGCGGCGCGGGCCACCTTGAGCGTGTCGTTAGCACCGCAGACGCCGTGCGCGCCCTCATCGCGCGCCGCACCGCAACGGCGCGGACACAAATGGCAGGCGGGCGAAAAAAGTTCGGTCAACGACGTCGGCATAAAAACATGCTCCAAAACAACGATTCAGCAGCTCAAACGTAAAGGGCCAGACCGCGTAGACGGCTCCGTCCCTAAGGCGCCGTAATCGTCCGACACGATTTTTGTAATGTCAAGACTGGAATCGATAAAGTGCCGCTTTATGATGTAGGTATTCCGCCCCCCGCGGAGCAACTGGGTGAACCGTCGCGTTTATTTAGGGAGCCCACACAGTCGTACCTAGTACAGGTATCCTTCGTTGTTAAGGACGCTGGAACAGTCGATGAGGGCACCCACCTGTTTTAGGTGGGTTCATTTTCGTAACGTGGGGGGTGGTTTTCTTTTGCCGAAAATCACCATACAGTCCATATGGATCCCCGCCGGCATCCCGACAAGCCATCGACAACATTCCAATATCTGGTAAGCGCGTGATTATCGCTGCGTGCAATTCCATGCACCCCCCTTGGTCGAGTATCATGGTTCGGCTATGCCCTTTGCGCATGGCGTTCTTCTGACCTTTTCCTTCGACGCTTGGCGGTTTTTAGATTCATGGCTTCATCCCCGAGCTACATACCGTACCTATGCGTGGCAGCGGCGGCCTTTATCACGACCTTCCTCACGGTACCCCTGGTCAAGCGCCTGGCAATCAAGCTCGACGCCGTCGACTATCCTTCTAAGCGCCGCATCAACACCAAGCCCATCCCGCGTTTGGGCGGAACGGCGGTGTTTTTGGGCCTGGTCGTCGCCTGCACTGTGCAAATCCTAGGCACCTGGTACCTGGGTTGGCCGCCCGTTTTGGTGCCCCACCCCCGTCTGCACATCAGCTACCCCATACTTGCGCTTTCTTTTACCGTTATCTTTGCGACCGGCGCTATCGACGACGTCTTCCAGCTCACGCCCAAGCAAAAGCTGGCCGGACAGGTCCTCGCCGCGCTTATCGCCTGCATGGGCGGCCTGCGGATCGGCGTCATCGTCAACCCGTTTGCCCCCGGCGAGATCATGCTCGGATGGCTCGCCTACCCCATCACCGTAATCTATCTGGTGGCATTCACCAACATCATTAACCTCATCGACGGCCTCGACGGCTTGGCCACGGGCATCTGCGGCATCGCGTCGTTCACCATGTTTTCGATGGCCGTTCTCTCGGGCCGCATCGACGCCGCCGCGCTCTCCATTGCGCTCTTTGGCGCCTGTCTGGCCTTTTTGCGCTACAACTTCAACCCCGCAAGCATCTTCTTGGGCGACTCGGGGTCGCTGCTTCTGGGCTTTGCGCTGGGCTCCATCTCGCTGCTCAACGTGAGCCGCACCGCCGCACTCACCTCGCTTATCATCCCGCTCATCGTTGCCGGCGTGCCCATCATCGACACGTTTAGCGCCATTGTGCGCCGCAAGCGCGCCCACATTAGCATCGGGCAGGCCGACAAGGGCCACATCCACCACCGCCTGATCCAAGAAGGCTACAACCAAAAACAGGCCGTGCTGCTCATCTATGCCTGGTGCATCATGCTTTCGGCCGGCGCCGCCGCGATTAACCAGGTCGAGGTGCCCATGCGCGTGCTCATCTTTACCGTGCTCGCCATTGGCTCGGCGGCCTTTGCCAAGCATCTACATCTGTTTGAGCCCGTGCTGCGCCACCATTACAACAAGCGCACGCACGAGGACGAGCTCGTCACCCCCGACGACCCCGCTTTTAAGCAGGAGGAGCAAGCAGCCGAGGAACGTAAAGAAGAGCGCCACCACAAGCTCTAGGATAAGCTGCCGAGGATGTGCCCAGACACCGTTGGCCAAGCGCAGCCGCGCCGCACCCATCGCACAAGCCACCCCTCTCCCGCCCCTCGCCTACTTACGCCCCGCCCCTCCAATAAACGCGTTATCATCTTGACCCATGAACATACGTTAGGAGCAATCATGCCAAACGAGAACAGCTACGAAGTCGCGCTGCAAAAGAGCAACGCCATTCGCGAGGGCCTGGCCAAGACGCCCGAGAAGTTCACCATGCTTACCGGCGACCGCCCCACCGGCCGTCTGCACCTGGGTCACTACTTTGGCACCCTCAAGGGCCGCGTGGAGCTGCAGAACATGGGCGCCAGGACCAACGTACTCATCGCCGACTACCAGGTCATCACCGACCGCGACACCACCGAGCACATCCAGGACAACGTGTACAACATGGTCATGGACTACCTTGCCTGCGGTATCGACCCCGACAAGACCATGATCTACGCGCACTCCGCCGTGCCCGCCGCCAACCAGCTCATGCTGCCGTTCCTGTCGCTGGTGTCCGAGGCCGAGCTGGCGCGCAACCCCACGGTCAAGGCCGAGATGGAGGCCTCGGGCCACGAGCTCACCGGCCTTCTGCTCACCTACCCGGTGCACCAGGCCTGCGACATCCTGTTCTGCAAGGGCAATGTGGTGCCCGTCGGCCGCGACCAGCTGCCGCACATCGAGCTCACCCGTACCATCGCCCGCCGCTTTAACAACCGCTACGGCAAGGTATTTCCCGAGGTCGAGGCGCTGCTGTCCGAGACCCCGCTGCTGCCCGGCCTTGACGGTCGCAAGATGAGCAAGAGCTACGGCAACGCCATCAATATTTCGATGACCGCCGAGGAAACGGCCAAGCGCATCAAGAAGAGCCAGACCGACTCCGAGCGCATGATCACGTTCGACCCCGAGAACCGCCCCGGTGTGTCCGGCCTGCTTTCGACGGCTGCCATCTGCACCGGTCGCTCCGAGGTCGAGATTGCCGAGGAGATTGGCATGGGCGGCTCCGGCCAGCTCAAGAAGTACGTGACCGAGGCCGTCAACGAGTACTTCGCACCTATCCGCGAGCGTCGCCAGCGCTACGAGAACGATCTGGACTATGTGAAGGACGTCCTGCATGAGGGCAACCGTCGCGCCAACGAGATCGCCGAGCAGACCCTGGCCGAGGTTCAGGACGCCATGGGTATGGTGTACTAGGCCGATCTGCTGGCTTGAGCTTTCGATTGCTTTAGGGCGGGCGCTACGGCGTCCGCCTTTTTTGGAGCCGGACCGCTTCGGCTCCGTCCATCGCACCCCCTCGACAAACAGGAACAGGCCCGCCGGCAGCTAGTTGCCAGCGGGCCTGTTCCCGAAGTACACCGTTGAATCGCACAGAGGGGAGGAATGCGAATCAAACTCAACAGGGCAGGCTTTTTCATCGCCTATTGCCTGCTCCGTTGCTGAAACCAATATAGTTCACCGTGGTTTACTTTCTGACGGCAAAGTACGCCACCACACCTTCTCCATAAGTTAGCTCTGGTAAACCTACAGCGTAAAACCACCACAAAGGGGACAGGCACCTTTGTGGTGGTTTTGGCCACGGCAGAGCTGTTAGAGTCCGGCAGGCCAGCGACAGGCGGCCAAGTCGACGTGCATGGGATCGGTAAACGTCACGCCCTCCCCCATTAAGAGCTCACGCTGGGCATCGGGGCCGCCAAAGGCAAAGCCCTCACAGATACGGCCGTCGGCAAACACCACGCGATGACAGGGAATTTGGCCGGGGCGCGGGTTGCTGTGCAGCGCATAGCCCACATAGCGCGCGCTCCGCGGACGACCGGCAAGCAGCGCCACCTGACCGTAGGTGGCAACCATCCCCTCGGGAATCTGCTCGACCACCTCATACACCCGCTCAAAAAAGCCCTCAGACGCCATCGCATGCTCCTTTCAACCGAAACAAGCATAAACCACCAAAAAGGTGCCTGTCCCCTTTGTGGTGGTTTTGACCGGAAAGCTAGTTGGCGGGGCGGAAGAAAGCTACGGCTACGGCGCCGGGGCCCACGTGGGTGCCGATGGTGGCGCCAATGGTGTGGATGGGCAGCTCGTTCTCGGTGTGTCCAGCCCACAGTGCCGCGCTGTCCTCGATATACTTCTTGAGCACGGCGTCCGAAAGGCCCGTATAGCCCAGCGCCAGCGGCATGGAAAAGTCGACGCCGCCCGCTTTTTCGACCTTCTGGTTGAGCAGGTTACGGCCGTTCTTGGAACCGCGCGCCTTGCCCAGCTGCACGATCAGGCCGTCCTCGGCGGCCACCACGGGCTTAACGTTGAGCAGCGTGCCCACAGCGCCCGCAGCAGCAGACAGGCGACCGCCACGCACCAAGTACTCCAGCGTCTCGAGCAGGCCGATGACGACCACACGGCGCGCTACGGCCCTCGTCCACCAAGCGCAGCGCATACTCGACCAGCACGCGCTCGCCCAGGGTGACGTTGTTGCTATCTACCACGAACACGTCGCCGCCCGGCGCCTCGGCAAGTGCGGTACGGGCACTCTGATTGGTGCCCGAAAGCTTGGCGCCAACGGTAATAATCACTGCCTCGTCGCCGGCCTCACGCGCCTCGGCAATCGCCTGCGAAAACGCGTACGGGTTGACCTGGCCGGTCTTGGGCAGCTCATCGCGCTCCACGAGCATCTCGTAAAAGCGCTGGTGATCGATGTCGACGCCATCCATGTACACATCGGTGCCAAAGGTGACGGACAGCGGCAGAACACGCAGAGCGGGGTGCTCAGCCGGCGACATATCGCTCGCGGAATCGGTAATAATACGAATGGACATAGCGAATCCTTTCTTGCGCGGACCTCGCGCGGGGAATTTTGACAGCAATGCCCCGGCACGGTATACGCGCTCAAACGGGACTATGCAGTTGTTAATTGGAAGCAAATGCCTTGGCGGCCTTAGATCTCGCGCAGGGTGTTGAGAATCGTGCGCAGCGACGCATACATCTGCTCGCGCTGCTCCACACCCATAGCCTTACCGGTGGTATCGAGCACCTCGCGAATGATGCGGTCCGCCTCGCTCATGCTCTCGCCGCCCAGAGCGGTCAGGCGCACCGGAGCACGATACTTAACGGCGGCATCGCCCGAATCATCGACCTCGACGTAGCCACCCTCCTCCAGATGCGCGAGCGTACGCGAGACGGCGGCGCGGGTCACGCCTGCCATGCGAGCCAGGTCGGCGCCAGTCAGGCCGTCCTTGCTGCGCTCAAGATAGTACAGGCACATAACGTCGGAGCCCTTGAGACCCAGCCTTGCGCCCTCAGACGTCTTAATGCGCTGGATCTCCTTGTAGAGTCCGCTGATCAGTCCGACAAAGTCCTCGAAACGTGTCTCGTCGCTCTGCTGCATGGGAGACGACCGCCTTTCGCTTGCATAATGCTAACGGGTAAACATCTTAGTCGCATAAGGCGAAACCCGTACCCAAATACCCCATTTGTTAACCCATCAACATAAAAACCACCACAAAGGGGACAGGCACCTTTGTGGTGGTTTGGGGCATCAATAGGTTCTAGGCGCCGCTACAGCTCCACGCAAGGATTGTCGCGGGTCACAAGCGTCTTAATGACAACCGTCGCTCCCAGATAGCGCTCAAGCAGCTCGGCTAAGCGATCGATCGCAGCCTGGCAATCCCCCATCCGCTCGGGCTCCACGCACTCAATCGCTAGGAACGCATCGGCCGAATCATCGGACAGCGCCGTGCGAACGCCGTCGCGCCAGTTCCAGCAGCGGCACACAGCGCCCGCATCATCGATGTAGGCGAGCTCGCCGGGCAGCGTCGGATCATCCGTCTCCTCGCCAAGCGGCAAGAACGCATCGCCACCGTCGGTCACCTTCAGGCGAAGGTCCCCCTCGATCGCATGCAGATCCTCGCCTCCCACGGGCAGCGCGTAGGTCAGCGACACCGTGTTGTAAATATCCACCGCGGGCGTAATGTGGCCCACCGGCTTGCCTTTGAGCACGCGTTTGAGCAAGTTCTCGATCGAGCAGCGCGCGCCTTTCTTGGTCTTGAACAGACGATAGGCCTCGCGCCATGCCCTGACCGGTGCGTTCTCGCTGATAGTGTCGCTGGTCAGATGACGCTCCGCATCGATATTGGCGCGGTCGAGCAACGCCGCAATCGCATCCACGTCCTCTTGAGGAATCTGAGCCGTGGGCTTCATGCCCTCCACGACCACAACACCGACCGCTGCCTGCGGAAACAGCTCCCAGAATGAATCCTCGGCAATAAAGCTCTTCATACGCTCTCCCTTCATTGTGCGCGCCCGAGTGAGGGCGCCTAAACAAAAAGCGCCCTTACAACGGCCACCTTCAAAGTCCTACGGTGCCGTCACAAGAACGCTTGCGCTGTCCCCATCCGGAGAAGGGGACGATATGTCAGGCGTATTGTAACCCGAGTCATCCACACGAGCAAAACCACCACAAAGGTGCCTGTCCCCTTTGTGGTGGATATGGACTCACGGCGAAGCTAGTGGCGGAGTCCCAGCAGGCCGCGGCCGTGATGACGGGCCTCGGCGGACACCTGGGCGTGCGGGCCGGCGGCTTTGACGGACTCGGGCAGGTGCGAGTACTTCTTCTCGAAGTTCTCCTCGAACATCACGGCCAAGTTGTGCGCGGCCTCGTCGTAGCGAGCGGTGCTCTGCCAATACTGGCGCGGCACCAGGATGCCGTCGGGTACGCCGTGGCACGTGGTGGGAATGGCGACGTTAAAGATGTCGTCGTGCACGAACTCGCTGTCCTCGATGGTACCGTCGAGGGCGCGGGCCACCAGGGCGCGCGTGTAGGCAAGCTCGATGCGATGACCCACGCCGTAGCCGCCGCCAATCCAGCCGGTGTTGACCAGGTACACGCGCGTGCGGCCGTCGGCAATGCGCTCGCCAAGCATCTTGGCGTAAACCATGGGGTCGAGCGGCATAAACGGCTCGCCGAACAGCGAAGAGAACGTGGGCGTGGGCTCGGTGACGCCGACCTCGGTGCCGGGAATCTTAGCCGTAAAGCCCGTCACAAAGTGGTACATGGCGGCATCGGCCGTCAGACGCGAGATGGGCGGCAGCACGCCAAAAGCGTCGCAAGTCAGGAACAGCACGACACTCGGAGTGGTGCCCATGCCCTTAGTCCACGCGTTAGGAATGTGCTCCACGGGATAGGCCACGCGCGTGTTGTGCGTGATCGAGATGTCATCGTAGTTGGGCTTGCGGTTCTCGTCGAGCACCACGTTTTCGCAGATCGCGCCAAAGCGGACAGCGTTGAAGATCTCGGGCTCGTGGAAGGCGTCCAGGCCCTCGCATTTGGCGTAGCAGCCACCCTCGATATTGAAGATGCCCATGTCGGACCAACCGTGCTCGTCGTCGCCGATCAGTAGGCGCGTGGGGTTGGCCGAAAGCGTGGTCTTGCCGGTACCGGACAGGCCAAAGAACACGGCGGTCTCGTGCGTGACGGGGTCCATGCTGGCCGAGCAGTGCATGGGCAGCACGTCGTCCTCGACGGGCAGCAGGTAGTTCATGACGCTAAAGATCGACTTTTTAATCTCGCCGGAGTAGCCGGTGCCGGCGACCAGAATCACGCGTTCCTGGAAGTTGATGACCACGGCGGCGCTAGAGTTGAGGCCCTTGATGGCGGGGTCGCACTGGTAGCCAGGTGCGGCGAGCACGCAAAAGTCCGGCTCGCCGGTGCGCGCGATTTCGCGGGCAAGCGGGCGGGCGAGCATCTGCTTAATAAAGAGCGCCTGGCTGGCACGCTCGCAGGCAACGAGCAGTCGACGCGTGTGGTTGCGGTCGGCGCCTGCCATGCCGCGGGTGACGAACACGTCGCGCTCGTTGAGATAGTCGACGATGCCGGCCTTGATGGCCTCATAGCTCTCGACGGACAGCGGGCGATTGACGGCGCCCCAGGCAATCTTGTCGTGAACATCGGGGGTGTCAACGATAAAGCGATCGTTGGGAGAACGACCAGTGCGCTCCCCCGTCTCAATCACCAGCGCGCCGTTGGATGCCATGCGGCCTTCTTCGCGGCGGATAGCGTGCTCGACGAGCTCCGCGGCGGGTAGATCGACCAGCAGACGGGGCTGATTCTCGGCGGGGTCTTCAACGAGCGTAATACCAAAGTTGGACAAAACTTCTGCAGGGGTAACACCAGGCATGGGGCCTCCTTTAAAAACGCGACACGTGGACGCGGCGCGCACTTTACTCACGTAAAGCCCGTTGTACCCGATATGCAAAAACGTTTTTGCGGCAAGGGTGGCAAGCCCGCCCAACGGTCAAAAATCGCAGGCAAGCGGCCTAGTCATTGGGGACGTTTTTAAACAACTAGTCATTGGGGACACTCTTGAACAGGCAACATTCAAGGAATGTCCCCGGATGCCGGCACTTAGGGACGTTCCCAAAGTGCCGGCACATAAGGAACGTCCCTAAGTGCCGACTACAGCGGCAGGCCTTGGCCGAGCATGGCTATGGCGCTCATCAGGACCAGCATGCCGGCAGCGTAGGGCAGCACCGCGCCCAGGAGTTCGGCATCCTTACCGCGCACGTGCACGGCGGCAAGACCAATGGCGAGGGTCTGCGGCGAGATCATCTTACCAGCGGCGACGCCCAGGGCGTTCAATGAGACCATCCAGTAGTCGCTCACACCCAGCGCAGTGGCGGCCTGGCTCTGGATGGGGCCAAACACAGGGCGCTTGTAGTCGGCAAACGGCAGGCCGGGGGCCGCCCCGGAGCCGGTCACGAACGCACCGACTGCGCCGATCCACGGAGCCAGAATCGGGTAGAGACCGCCGGCGACCGCAATGCAAAACGCACTGATCGACGAAATCATGCCGGCATAGCCCATCACCTTGGCGCAGCCCAGTACCGAAAGCATCGTGATCACCGTCGGCGTCATCTGCTTCACAGTCGCGGCCAGCACCTCGCCCATCATGCGCGGCGAAGCGCCCTGAATGGCACCGCCGACAAACGCCGCCAGGAAAATCCAGACGCCTGGCGTGTTGATCCACGAAAACGTAAGCATACCGGGATTCTCACCGCAATACACCTGCACATGGCTCGCAAAAGGCGCGAGCGCGGCATGTACAGCGGGCACCAGATTAGACGTGCCCAGCAGCAACACAAAGATCAGGATGAAGCACGACCAGGCCGAAAGCGCCGACTTAACGGTGAGCTTCTCCCCCGCCTCGATATTCATGTGAAAGCGTGCGTCCAGATGCCCCGACTTCTCGGCACGCATGGCAAGTGCAGCTGTCAGCGCGAGCGAAACGATGGATCCTACGACCACGGCCAGCTCGGGGCCCACAAACATGGCAACGACCAGAGCCGCGCCGACAAACGACACGCCGGAGAGCAACGCCACGCCGGCAACACCGTGCAGACGCTCGCCCACACTCGCGGCATTGCCCTGGTCATCGGCAACGCGGCCCGCAACCAGCACAATAAATAGCGGCATCACCACAAAGAACGGTGCGAGCTGCACCAGCTGAACGGTCGCTAGGTGAAGGGAATCCAAACCCACCAGGTCGGCAACGGACACCGTGGGGATGCCGATGGAGCCGTAGGGCGTGGGCACGCCGTTGGCCAGCAGGCAGATGAGCACGGCAGGCACGGCCTCAAAGCCCAGGCCCGCGAGCATGCCGGCGGGAATGGCGCCAGCGGTCCCGAAGCCGGCCATGCCCTCCATAAAGCCACCGAAGCACCAAGCCACGAGCAGCGCCAGCAGACGGCGGTCGCTGCTGATGGAGGTGATCATGCTGCCGATCACGTCCATGGCGCCCGTACGAACGCACAGGTTATACGTGAACACCGCGGCGATGATCACCAGGACGATGGGCCACAGAGCCATCAAAAAACCTTCGAGCGAGGCGGTCGCGATCTGCGCTGCCGGCAGGTGCCACCATGCGAAGGCAAGCAAGCACGAAAGGACAAACGATCCGATAGCGGCCTTCCAAGCTGGCCATTTAAAGCACAGCAGCATCACGACCAGCCAAATAATCGGCACAAGAGCCAGTAAGAATGCGGCGACGTCCATAGGTAGAAGCTCCTTGGTACCGCGTGGGCGGCATCGGGGGTGTCACAAAACTTCAACAGGATACCGCACGTTTACCGACAAATTACAGCCGCCCGCCGAAATTATTGAACAATCCGTTCAAAAACACGAACGAACACCGTCGCGTCTATACTAAAGCGCAGCAATAGAAAGGACTCCGCTTTGAGCATCACGCCCCTCGATAGCATTCGCCGCGCCATCGCTCGCCGCAACGGCGTCTCCAACCCCGCTGCATCGAGAGACGGCGCCGCGAAGGCCCAGGGCGGCCGCATCGAGAACGGCCTCTTCCCTGCCTCGCACACTGCCGAGGAACTCGCACGCATCAAAGAGCTGAGTCAGCGCAACGCCGGCGGGCCCGATAGCAGCCAAGCCACACGTCGCCGGCGCGAACGCGATCGGGAGCCCGGCC
>OAVW01000590.1_pt1 | contig 10960 bp, 8 predicted proteins | sample 1495321 | NCBI WGS metagenome assembly OAVW01 (sample SAMEA2580108, study PRJEB22360) | human gut metagenome | biome: human gut; feature: human-associated habitat; material: faeces | place: Denmark | collected 2008/2010 | reverse complement strand
TTTCAATCCCCTGCTCTACCGACTGAGCTATCCGGGCAACGGGGCGCATTAAACCTGATTCGCCTCGTCTCGTCAATCAAATTTCTTCAATTTAGTGCAGACTGCACAATCTATCATCACTTTGCCGCTATTGCACGCATTGTCAGGCAAACCAGGCGGTCCAGGCGGCGGAAAGCGGCATTGCCAGAAGGAGTGCTGGAAGCATGTTGACCACCGGGAACATTTTAATGCCACAGATGCGTAATCCGGTTGCCAGCAGCAATAAACCGCCTACGGCGCTGAAGTCTGCCATCATCGACGGTGTGGTCAGCGGTAATATCAGCGCGGCAGCCCACGCCAGTGTTAACTGGATGATCAGTAATGGAATGCTAATCACCGACACCGCAATACCCAGCGAGCAGGCGAAGATCATCGCCGTAAAGAAATCAAGAAATGACTTGGCGATTAAAATACTCGGATCGCCGGTCATCCCTTCGTTCATCGCCCCGAAGATTCCGGTGCCGCTGGCGCAAAACAGGACAATAATCGCGACAAAATTCTGAATAAAAGATTCATGCGCTGGCTTCTTACGCGAGTGGTGAAACAGATTATGCGCTTTGGCGACCACTGTATTGACGCCTTTTTCCAGCAGACAAATTTCGCCGATTAATGCTCCGAGTAAGGTTGCTAAAACCATCGCCGGAAGGTTGGCGCATTTCACCACCAGTAAAATACCAATCCCCAGCGATGCCAGACCAAAAATTGATGTCATGGAGACGCGGATACGTTCCGGTAAGCGTTGGCTAAGGAGTGCGCCGAAAACGCCACCCAGTAAGACTGCACTTGCGTTGATAAAAGGGCCGATGACCACAAGAGTTCCTGTTAGCTGTATTGTTTGATTTTCTTATTATGAACTTTTGGCGCCGTCGATGGCTTGTTTGTTCGCAAAGTCCTGGCTTGCACGCTTTAGCGAAAGGTGCCATGATTGCGCGAATTTTCTCCTCTCTGTACGGAGTTTGCCCGATGCACGCCACCTCCTTACATTCTCTCGCTTATCGCCGTTTCGCGCGAAACTCTTCTCTTTTTATGCTACTGCTCATGCGGTGAAGTTAACGCACGCTCACTGCAGGACAACAGTAAAATCAGAGCGTTTCTGCTTTTACTGATGTCTGGCGGTCGGAGCTGGTGACCAGTTTGACCCATATCTCATGGGGCAGGGTTTTCCACCTTGTCCGGTATTCTTACTTCCCCTAAACGGGTTTTGCGCTTATGAAATCAATGAATATTGCCGCCAGTAGTGAACTGGTATCCCGACTTTCTACTCATCGCTGCGTGGTAGCGTTGGGAGATACTGATTTTACGGACGTCGCGGCAGTCGTCATTACCGCTGCGGATAGTCGCAGTGGCATTCTTGCATTGCTTAAGCGCACCGGTTTTCATCTACCGGTGTTTTTGTATTCCGAACATGCTGTTGAATTACCTGCGGGCGTTACGGCGGTAATCAACGGCAACGAGCAGCAGTGGCTGGAGCTGGAATCCGCAGCCTGTCAGTATGAAGAGAATTTGCTGCCACCGTTTTATGACACGCTGACGCAGTACGTTGAGATGGGTAATAGCACCTTTGCTTGCCCTGGACATCAACATGGTGCGTTCTTTAAAAAGCATCCTGCCGGACGCCATTTTTACGATTTCTTTGGCGAGAACATCTTTCGCGCCGATATGTGTAACGCTGACGTAAAATTGGGCGATCTGCTTATTCATGAAGGATCGGCGAAAGATGCGCAGAAATTTGCAGCCAAAGTCTTTCATGCCGATAAAACCTATTTTGTGCTGAACGGCACATCGGCAGCGAATAAAGTGGTGACGAATGCGCTGTTAACGCGTGGCGATCTGGTGCTCTTCGACCGTAACAACCATAAGTCGAATCATCACGGCGCGTTGATTCAGGCGGGGGCGACGCCGGTCTATCTGGAAGCTTCACGTAACCCGTTTGGTTTAATTGGCGGTATTGATGCGCACTGTTTTAATGAAGAGTATCTGCGCCAGCAAATTCGCGACGTTGCGCCAGAAAAAGCTGAGTTGCCGCGCCCGTTTCGCCTGGCGATTATTCAGCTGGGAACCTATGACGGCACTGTCTATAACGCCCGTCAGGTGATCGATACCGTTGGGCATCTGTGTGATTACATTCTGTTTGATTCCGCGTGGGTCGGTTACGAACAGTTTATCCCGATGATGGCGGATAGCTCGCCGCTGCTGTTAGAACTTAACGAAAACGATCCGGGGATCTTTGTGACCCAGTCAGTGCACAAACAGCAGGCGGGATTCTCACAGACGTCGCAGATCCATAAAAAAGATAACCATATCCGTGGACAGGCGCGTTTTTGCCCGCATAAGCGGTTGAATAATGCCTTTATGCTCCATGCTTCTACCAGCCCGTTCTATCCGCTGTTCGCCACCCTGGACGTTAACGCCAAAATTCATGAAGGGGAGAGTGGGCGTCGGCTGTGGGCTGAGTGCGTTGAGTTGGGTATTGAGTCGCGCAAGGCTATTCTTGCGCGCTGTAAGCTGTTCCGCCCGTTTATCCCGCCCGTTGTTGATGGCAAATTGTGGCAGGATTATCCGACGTCAGTGTTAGCCAGCGACCGCCGTTTTTTCAGTTTTGAGCCGGGGGCGAAGTGGCACGGCTTTGAAGGATATGCCGCGGATCAGTATTTTGTTGATCCGTGCAAGCTGTTACTCACCACGCCGGGTATCGATGCCGAAACCGGCGAATATAGCGATTTTGGCGTTCCAGCGACGATTCTGGCGCACTATCTGCGTGAGAACGGCATTGTGCCGGAGAAGTGCGATCTCAACTCCATTCTGTTCTTATTAACTCCGGCGGAAAGCCACGAGAAGCTGGCACAACTGGTGGCGATGCTGGCGCAGTTTGAACAGCATATTGAGGATGACTCGCCGCTGGCTGAGGTGTTGCCGAGCGTTTATAACAAATATCCGGTGCGCTATCGCGACTATACCCTGCGTCAGTTGTGTCAGGAGATGCACGATCTGTATGTCAGTTTCGACGTCAAAGACCTACAAAAAGCGATGTTCCGCCAGCAGAGTTTCCCGTCAGTGGTGATGAATCCCCAGGATGCGCATAGCGCTTATATTCGCGGTGAAGTGGAGTTGGTGCGGATTCGTGATGCCGAAGGGCGAATTGCGGCAGAAGGGGCGTTGCCTTATCCACCTGGCGTGCTTTGCGTGGTACCCGGGGAAGTCTGGGGTGGGGCGGTTCAACGTTATTTCCTTGCGCTGGAAGAAGGCGTGAATTTGTTGCCGGGATTTTCGCCGGAGTTGCAAGGTGTCTATAGCGAAACCGATGCGAATGGCATGAAACGGTTGTACGGTTATGTGTTGAAGTAAGAATAAAAAAACGGGTCACCTTCTGGCGACCCGTTTTTCTTTGCGTAATTAGTGGCTAACCGTCTGTGTACCTGTCGGGACACGAACGTGTTTATATTTGAACATCGCCATGAACGCGAAGGCCAGAACCACGGAGTAACCTGCGAAAATCAGCCATACGGTCTGCCAGTCGGTAATGCCGTTTTGGGTGTACATCTCAACCACTTTACCGCTCACGATGCCGCCGAGGATACAGCCGAAGCCGTTAGTCATCATCAGGAACATCCCCTGCGCACTGGCGCGAATTGCCGGGCTAACTTCTTTTTCGACAAACACCGAACCAGAGATGTTGAAGAAGTCGAATGCGCAACCGTAAACGATCATCGACAGTACCAGCAGTACAGTACCGAACGGCGTCGGGTCGCCGTAAGCAAACAGAGCAAAACGCAGGATCCACGCCACAATACTGATCATCATTACGTTCTTAATACCGTAGCGGCTTAAGAAGAACGGGATGGTCAGAATGAACAGGGTTTCAGAGATCTGCGAAATCGACATGATGATTGACGCATGCTGCACGATGAAGCTGCTGGCAAACATCGGATCTTTGTCGAAGCTGTGCAGGAAGGTATTACCGAACATGTTGGTAATCTGCAGTTCCGCGCCCAGCAGCATTGAGAAGATGAAGAAGATTGCCATACGCTTGTTTTTAAACAGAGCGAATGCATCGAGGCCCAGCAGGGTTGTCCAGCTCTGATTCGCTTGCTGTTTAGCAACCGGAATATGCGGCAGAGTCAGGGTAAACAGAACCAGAATGGCGGAAAGCGCTGCGCCAATATACAGCTGCATGTGGCTTAATTCGAAGCCGGACAGGCTCACCACCCACATTGCCATGATAAAGCCGATGGTGCCCCAGATACGGATTGGCGGGAAGTCAGTAACGATATCCATCCCGGCATTTTGCAGGCGATAGTAAGAGATGGTGTTGATTAACCCAAGCGTTGGCATATAAGCAAACGAGTTAATCAATATCACAAGGAACATCGCCTCCGGCGTAGTGACCTCTGCCGCCATGAACAGCGTGATAGCGCCAATGGTGTGGCAAATGGCATAGACCCATTTCGCACTTAACCATTTGTCGGCCACAATCCCCAGCAGCGCAGGCATAAAGACCGCGGCGATACCCAGTGAGCTATAAACTGCGCCGATAGAAGCACCGTCAAACTTCAGGGTAACAAACATATAGGAGCCGAGGGTCGTCAGCCAACTTCCCCACAGACAGAACTGCAGAAAAGAGAGGATTTTCAGCTGCAGCTTAAGATTCATGTTAATTTCCTCACATCGTGATGCGGATGAGTGTTTGAAAAAGCACATTTGACCGTGCGAGATGATGCGATTCTATCAACTTCGCGGACTGGTTTTTTGTTACCTGTGGCAAATAATTGCAAACATTCCTAATTTGCAAAACGAAATTGTGATGTGGATAACATTTTTACCCCTGAGCATCGTCAGGGGCGGTTAGTGGAATTATCGGCGGCGGTAAGATTTTTGCGCGGTATTCACTTTATAAAGATAACGGCGAGATTCCGCAGAGGGATGGCGGGTCGTCAGCGTCTGATAAACATCGCCCGGCGTCATGGTGTTAATAATATTGGCAGCCTGAATCTTATCATTCGAAAAGACTCGCAGCACGCTGCCTGCGCCGCCGTTATAGGCTGTGATGACGGCATAACGCCGCGATGTTGGGTTATCAATTCCGCCGAGATAAACATTGTTCAGCATCGCCAGATACGCGGTGCCGGTATCAATATTGCTGGCAGGATCAAACAAGAAACTGCGGCTCGGCGTGCCGGATTTCCCCTGCGAGCGGAACACATCTTTCCCGGCGGTATGTTGTACCACCTGCATTAATCCCAGCGCATCGGAACGGCTGACCGCATACGGGTTAAAGGAAGATTCAGTCTGCATAATTGCCAGAATCAGCGACTCATCAACGCCATATTTGCGTGACGCCTGGCGGACCATACCGAGATATTTGTGCGCACGTTTATCAAGGTGGTTCGGCACCATGTTAATGGTGACGCTGTAGATGATACGCAGCCCGTTGCTGCGGCTCTTCAGACGGTTTTTCAGCAGATAATCCGCGAAGTTGCTTGCGCGACCTTCCCAGCGAATCGGCTGCCCGGTGTTGTCCACCACCTGACCGTAAAGGAAAGGTTCTTTCGAAATCGTAATATCATCAACGTCGGAATAGAGATCGACCGAACTCGGATCGTCACCCATCAGCAACGTTTTGATTATTGCCCGGCGCAAATGCGCGGCAGGTTCTGTCCCGGCGATGGTTTCGATAGTAATCGTACCGTCATCGAAGTTGATGTGGCTGCGGGTCTGATATTGATCGGTGTATTTCACGTAGTCCTTAGGACCGGCGATCACCACCTCTTTGAAGCCCCAGATGTTCTCAATATTGTGGGCAAATTGCCCCATCAGAATATCAAAACCGTTGGTATCTTTGACCCAGGCTTCGTTATAGGTATCGCCTTTTTTGGTCGTCGAACAGGAGATGAGCAACGGCGCAATCAAAGCCAGCGCGAGATATTTTTTCATCATTCCGGGTGCGTGTTGTGTTTGTTTTATGCAAGTTGCCGGAGGCGTGCTCCGGCACTGTTTTTATTTTTTATCTTCCGGCGTATAGCCCTCGATATGCACCTCTTTACCCTCGAACAGGAAGTTGACCATCTCCTGCTCCAGCAGCTTGCGGTGCTCGGCATTCATCATGTTGAGTTTCTTTTCATTAATCAGCATGGTTTGTTTGTGCTGCCACTGCGCCCAGGCTTCTTTGGAGATCTCGTTATAGATGCGTTTTCCCAGTTCGCCGGGGTACAGCTGAAAATCCTGACCTTCTGCTTCACGTTGCAGGAAAGTACAAAAAATCGTTCTGCTCATAAATCATCCTCTTTATCGACTCACGCGCTAAACCGGCGCGCCAGTGCGTAACTGCTGTAACAAACGCTCCACGGGAGCCGCCAGGCCAACTGACGGCGGTTGCGCTAAGTTATACCAGAGCGCATTGCCTTCATCCATGCAGCCGGTGAATGACGACACGGGAAGCCACATAGGCACAATATCTAAGTGGAAATGGCTGAAGGTATGCCGAAACGCGGTCAGCTGCGTCAGGTTATCGGCAGAAATCTGTCGTTGCGCCAGCCACTGCCGCAAACTTTCTTCATCGGCAAACTGCGGGAAACAGTATAAACCGCCCCACAATCCACTCGGCGGACGCTGCGCCAGCAATACTTCATCTTCGTGCTGTAACAGCAAAAAGTAGCCGGTGCGCTCTGGCAGCGTCTGTTTCGGTTTTTTGCCCGGATAAAGCGACCAGCTATTGTTGGCGGCGGCAATACATCCGTTTTGTAGCGGACAGAGCGAACATTTCGGCTTAGAGCGCGTACAAATCATCGCGCCCAAATCCATCATCGCCTGATTAAACCGTTCCACGCCAACCGCGGGCGTCACCTGCTCGCTCAAACTCCATAGTTTATTCTCGACCTCTTTTTTCCCAGGCCAGCCGCTTACAGCATAGCAGCGCGCCAGCACGCGTTTGACGTTACCGTCGAGAATCGGAAAGTGCTTACCCAGAGAAAGCGAGAGAATCGCGCCTGCGGTGGAACGCCCGACGCCCGGCAGTGCTGCAACTTCCTCAAAGGTTTCCGGGAATTTACCGCCGTGTAAGGCCGCCACTTGTTGTGCCGCTTTATGCAGATTGCGCGCTCGGGCGTAATAGCCAAGCCCGGTCCACAAGTGGAGAACTTCGTCGAGCGGCGCATTGGCGAGATCGGTCACCGTTGGGAAGCGCACCATAAAGCGTTCAAAATAGGGGATAACGGTCGCAACCTGAGTTTGTTGCAACATCACTTCTGAGAGCCATACTTTGTAGGGCGTCTTGTCAATTTGCCAGGGCAGCGTTTTCCGCCCGTATTTATCGTACCAGTCCAGAACCTGGGCTGAAAATTGCGACGCTTGCATGGTCACCGAATTCACTGTTGTTGGGGGCAAGATTGCAGCACAGCGACGGCAGGGTGTAAACCGGAACTTTCCGCAGCCACGGCCTTATCATGCTTGCATCCGGCAACTAACTTTGGATAATGCCCGTTTTCAGAACACTTTCACAAGCGACTAAATCTTTATGAAAAACGACGTCATCTCACCGGAATTTGATGAAAACGGCCGCCCACTGCGCCGTATCCGTAGTTTTGTGCGCCGCCAGGGGCGACTGACCAAAGGCCAGGAACATGCGCTGGAAAACTACTGGCCGGTGATGGGCGTTGAGTTCAGCGAAGATATGCTGGATTTCCCTGCGCTTTTTGGCCGTGAAGCGCCGGTGACGCTTGAGATTGGTTTTGGCATGGGCGCGTCGTTGGTGGCAATGGCTAAAGATCGCCCCGAGCAGGACTTCCTCGGCATTGAAGTGCATTCACCGGGCGTTGGTGCGTGCCTGGCTTCTGCGCATGAAGAGGGCTTAAGCAACCTGCGCGTGATGTGTCACGATGCGGTTGAAGTGCTGCATAAAATGATTCCTGACAATTCATTGCGCATGGTGCAGCTCTTTTTCCCTGACCCGTGGCACAAAGCGCGCCATAATAAACGCCGTATCGTTCAGGTGCCGTTTGCCGAGCTGGTAAAAAGCAAACTGCAGCTGGGGGGCATATTCCATATGGCGACCGACTGGGAACCTTATGCGGAACATATGCTTGAAGTGATGTCTTCTATTGACGGTTATAAAAACCTGTCAGAGAGCAATGATTACGTACCGCGTCCGGCATCACGTCCGGTGACGAAATTTGAACAACGTGGTCATCGTCTTGGTCACGGAGTATGGGACTTAATGTTCGAGAGGGTGAAATAATGGCAAAGAACCGTAGCCGTCGTCTGCGTAAAAAAATGCACATCGACGAATTCCAGGAATTAGGATTTTCGGTGGCATGGCGATTCCCGGAAGGTACATCGGAAGAACAGATTGATAAAACCGTTGATGACTTTATTAACGAGGTTATCGAACCGAACAAACTGGCCTTTGACGGCAGCGGTTATCTGGCCTGGGAAGGTCTGATCTGCATGCAGGAAATCGGCAAATGCACCGAAGAACATCAGGCGATTGTGCGTAAGTGGCTGGAAGAACGCAAACTGGAAGAGGTACGCACCAGCGAACTTTTCGACGTTTGGTGGGACTAAGAAAGCATACGGGCGATGACAAATGCAAAACTGCCTGATGTGCTACGCTTATCAGGCCTATAAAGATGCACGATCGAGTAGGCTGGATAAGGCGTTTACGCCGCATCCGGCATGGAAAACGCGCACTTTGTTATCAATCTGGGGCCAGCAAATGCTGGCCTGATTTGTTCTTGAGGGAAGACTATGATGCGCAAAATGCTGCTGGCGGCAGCACTTTCAGTGACGGCAATGACCGCTCACGCCGACTACCAGTGCAGCGTCACGCCGCGTGACGATGTGATTGTCAGCCCGCAAACCGTGCAGGTGAAGGGCGAAAACGGCAATCTGGTGATCACGCCAGACGGCAACGTGATGTATAACGGTAAGCAATATTCCCTGAATGCTGCCCAGCGCGAGCAGGCGAAGGATTATCAGGCTGAACTACGTAGCACCCTGCCGTGGATTGATGAAGGCGCGAAAAGCCGCGTCGAGAAAGCCCGTATTGCGCTGGATAAAATTATCGTTCAGGAGATGGGCGAAAGCAGCAAAATGCGCAGCCGTCTGACCAAACTTGATGCGCAGCTGAAAGAGCAGATGAACCGCATTATCGAAACGCGCAGCGATGGCCTGACGTTTCACTATAAAGCCATTGATCAGGTTCGCGCCGAAGGCCAGCAATTAGTGAATCAGGCAATGGGCGGAATTTTACAGGACAGCATTAATGAAATGGGCGCGAAAGCGGTGCTGAAAAGCGGCGGTAACCCATTACAGAACGTGCTGGGAAGCCTGGGCGGTCTGCAATCCTCAATCCAAACCGAGTGGAAAAAGCAGGAAAAAGATTTCCAGCAGTTTGGCAAAGATGTTTGTAGCCGCGTTGTGACTCTGGAGGATAGCCGCAAAGCCCTGGTCGGGAATTTAAAATAATCCTCTATTTTAAGACGGCATAATACTTTTTTATGCCGTTTAATTCTTCGTTTTGTTACCTGCCTCTAACTTTGTAGATCTCCAAAATATATTCATGTTGTAAATTGTTTAACGTCAAGTTTCCCATACAAAGCTAAGGGATAATGCGTAGCGTTCACGTAACTGGAGGAATGAAATGGAGTTTTTCAAAAAGACGGCACTTGCCGCACTGGTTATGGGTTTTAGTGGTGCAGCATTGGCATTACCCAATATCACCATTTTAGCAACCGGCGGGACCATTGCCGGTGGTGGTGACTCCGCAACCAAATCTAACTACACAGCGGGTAAAGTTGGCGTAGAAAATCTGGTTAATGCGGTGCCGCAACTGAAGGACATTGCGAACGTTAAAGGCGAGCAGGTAGTGAATATTGGCTCCCAGGACATGAACGATGATGTCTGGCTGACACTGGCGAAAAAAATTAACACCGACTGCGATAAAACTGACGGCTTCGTCATTACCCACGGTACCGACACGATGGAAGAAACCGCTTACTTCCTCGACCTGACGGTGAAATGCGACAAACCGGTGGTGATGGTCGGTGCAATGCGCCCGTCCACGTCTATGAGCGCAGACGGTCCATTCAACCTGTATAACGCGGTAGTGACCGCAGCTGATAAAGCCTCCGCTAATCGTGGCGTACTGGTAGTGATGAACGACACCGTGCTTGATGGCCGTGATGTCACCAAAACCAACACCACCGACGTAGCGACCTTCAAGTCTGTTAACTACGGTCCTCTGGGTTACATTCACAACGGTAAGATTGACTACCAACGTACCCCGGCACGTAAGCACACCAGCGACACGCCGTTCGATGTCTCTAAGCTGAATGAACTGCCGAAAGTCGGCATTGTTTATAACTACGCTAACGCATCCGATCTTCCGGCTAAAGCACTGGTAGATGCGGGCTATGATGGCATCGTTAGCGCTGGCGTGGGTAACGGCAACCTGTATAAAACCGTATTTGACACCCTTGCAACCGCTGCGAAAAACGGCACTGCAGTAGTGCGTTCTTCCCGCGTACCGACGGGCGCTACCACTCAGGATGCCGAAGTGGATGATGCGAAATACGGCTTCGTCGCCTCTGGCACGTTGAACCCGCAAAAAGCGCGCGTTCTGCTGCAACTGGCTCTGACGCAAACTAAAGATCCGCAGCAGATCCAGCAGATCTTCAATCAGTACTAATCACTTCGCCCCGGTATCGTGCCGGGGCTTATTCACTTCAGACTCACGTCCATTGCCAATTTTTATTACTCTAATGATAATCACCGGAATAAATTATTCCGCGCGAGGGTTTTCGGGTGAAAAAGCAATGGATTGTTGGTACGGCGCTGCTTATGTTGATGACTGGTAATGTCCGGGCAGATGGTGAACCGCCAACTGAAAATATCTTAAAAGATCAATTCAAAAAGCAGTATCACGGCA
>OAVW01000578.1_pt1 | contig 11054 bp, 5 predicted proteins | sample 1495321 | NCBI WGS metagenome assembly OAVW01 (sample SAMEA2580108, study PRJEB22360) | human gut metagenome | biome: human gut; feature: human-associated habitat; material: faeces | place: Denmark | collected 2008/2010 | reverse complement strand
CGCCCGCACGCCCCCGCCCGGGACCGGCTCGTCCAGCAGCAGTAGGGAGGGGCCGGCCGCCAGGGCGCGCGCCAAAAGAACCCTCTGGCGCTGACCACCGGAAAGCTCCGCAATGGAAGCATCCTGCAGGTGCAGGACATCGGTGCGTTCCATCGCCGAAAAGACCTGCACCCAATCTTTCTTCGCCGGGCGGCGGAAGAACCCAATCTCACGCACGCGGCCGGTCATCACCGTGTCCTTAACGGTCAGCGGAAAATCCCACTGGAACTGGTGTTTCTGCGGCACGTAACCGATGTGCGCACGCGCCGCGCGGGGCGACTCGCCCAGCACCCGAACCTGCCCGGATGCGGGGCGAATCAGGCCCAAAATGGTGCGCAGCAGCGTGGTCTTACCGGCACCATTAGCACCAATCAGACCCGCAAACTCGCCGCGCTCCAGGGTCAGGGACAGATCCTTGAGGATGGAACGGCGCGCGTAGCCGGCGTACAGGTTTGAAATCTCTAGGACGGGTTCAGTACCCGCTGTTACCGATGCGCTCACGAACGGTCACCGCGCACTTCATCCAGAGCCTCACGCTGCGCGGAGGAGCGGCGACGGAACGAAAGGAAAGCGCCCACGGCAATCACAGCTGCCACGCCTGCGGCAATAGCACCCCAGGGGATAGTGAACTCTGCCTTGTAACCGCTCTGGTCACTCGCTGCGGCGGCAGAAGAAGAACCGGACGCCTGGGTACCGGATGCCTGAGAAGCAGAAGAAGCCGAACCCGAGGATGCAGAACCCGAGGAACCGCGCGCCTGCGCCTCCATCGCGTACAGGGTATCGGCGCTCGCGGAGTCACCCACCGCAAACTTCAGGTAGCGGGTATCGGACACGGTCGAACCGTCGGAGAGCTCGGCGCTCGCGGTGACCTTCAGCAGGTACTCGCCCGGGGCGGTGAATACCCAGTTCGCGTGGGTGTGAGTGTTCTTCTCAACCCACAGCTTCTGCGGCTCACTCTTGGTCGAGGCCCACAGCACCTGCGGTGCCGAGAAGTTGCCGTTCTCCAGGTACAGGCTGAACGTGCCGGGGCCGCTTACCTGCTCCAGGGTCAGGTTCACGCCGCGGTTCAGCTTGGACACCAGCTGCGGATCCTGAGTGTTCCAACCCGGCCAGATCACGCCCTTAGTTTCGGTCTGCGGAATCACGTACACCTTAGAGCCGGCGGGCGCACCCACGAAGGAGTAACGCGGGTCGTTCGGCACCTCAAGGATCGCCTTATCGCTACCGCGGTAGATGACCTCGTCCAGGCTACGCCAGACGGGGGTTTCGCCGTGGTCGTCGTGGAGCATGAGCTCAAACTTGCCGTTGTTGAAACGAGGACCCATATCCACGTGACCGGCAGAAATTTCGGTGCGGCCGGATGCGACCGGCTGCTCCGCCGACAGGGTCTGGGTGAGGGCGCGCTCGCCGCGGCTCAGGTTGCTGTCGCCCGGCTGAGCCGAGGCGCTCTCAGCGGTTGCCGGGGTGGTCTCCGCGTGTGCTACACCCAGGGGTGCGAGCATGAGGCTGGCGCCCAGAGCCAGGGTGGGTAGGGCGCGGCTACGTGAGGAACGGGAGGGGGTGGTTGAGTTCATCATGAGGACTTCCTTGGATCATGACCGAAACGGTGTGTGAAAGATTATCTATATGCTGATACGGCTATATGAGCTTGTGGGTAACTTAAAACCGGGTTATGAGGTGCTTGCCTCCGAGCAGGTAGCACCCGAAGAATCGCCACCAGAACTAGCCCCAGAGCACAGCGCAATCGTGTGAGCATTCGCCAGCATCATCTGCGCGTAGTGAGGAGCCTGCGCATCCAGAGTGTCCGAATAGAGCACCCCGGTACGCACCTGAGCCTCCCGAGCCAGCTCCGTGAGAACTGGCGAACGCATCGCCGTGGACTTGTCCAGATAAATCGCTGGAACCTTCAAATCCTCGACCGTGCGACGCAGGCGCTGACGCTGCTGAATACTCGGCTCGCCGCTGGCACTGGCACTCACGAAACCGGCAATGTGCAACCCGTAGGTACTCGCCAGGTAGCGGTAGCCGTCGTGCGTGGTGACCAGGTTGCGCGCCGACTCCGGCAGGGCCCCGTACACCTGACGCAGCTGAGCGTCCAGGGCGTCAAGCTCCTTCATGACCTGCTCGGTGCGGGTCGCGTACTCGCTCGAACCTGCCGGATCGGCGGAGATGAGCGCGTCACGGATGACCTGCACGCTCGCCTTCGCGTTCGGCACCGAATGCCAAATATGCGGGTCGATTTCGCCGTGCACGTGCTTGCCCAGAACAGCCTGCGCCAGCAGATACACCTGACCGCGATGCTCCGAAGCACCCGACCGCAGGAAACGGTAGTTGCCGCCGGCGGGCACCTCCTGCAGGGTGCGGGAGGGGACCGCGACCACGGTGCGGTTCAGCTCGTACTCTACAGCGCCCTGGGAGGAATCCGCGCGAAGTACGAGCCTGCCGTCGCCGGTACGTGCCGTAATATCGGCGTGACCTGCGGAAAGAACCTTGATGTCCGAGGTAGAAACGTTCTGTTCCTTCGCCAGACGGTCCACCAGCTGTTGCGGGTCACGACCGACCGCGCAGTACAGGGTGCCGCGCGAAGAACGCACCGACTCCGGCGCATTGACTGCGGTGGCACTCAGCTCAATGGCGTACTCGCCGGCATCACTAAACGCCCACGACAGGTGCGTATGCGCCTGCAACGGAAGCTCCAGCGAACCCATATCGCCGGTGCGGATCGCGGTGTCCCCCTCACGGGTGAGGTTCACGCCGCGCGCATGCGAATCGCACAGCATCTCCACCGCGCCGAAGGTCTGCGTAATGAACGCCGCCAGCTGCGCATTCGAGGAATCGGTAGAGGTGCGCGCCCGCACGCTCTGCACTTCAAAGCGCATGCCTGCATCCGAAGAGTCGGCGGGGGCAGATTCGTTCTGCCCGCCCTCTTCAACACGCAAACCCAGCCAGATGGAGTCCAGGGAGGCATCCTCAACAATGGCTTCCAGCTTGCCGCCGTACTGCTCAATCTTCTCCGCAACTGCCACGGACACAACGCCTGCGGGCAGGTTTGCCTCAACCATTTTGCTGAGCTTACGCTGCTCCAGCAGCAGACCGTTCGTCAGGGCGCAGCGGGCGTAGGCGACATCGCGGATATCGCGCAGGCTCGGCTCATACGAGTGCGGGTCAGCACCGGCAGGCACGAGGGAGTGCACGCTGGCGCGCTCTCCGGCAATCTGCTGCGCCAAGTCCGCCAGAATCGGGGTCGTGGCGACCACGCGCATCCGGTCGGAGGAGGCGTTCACGGTGCTGGCGCATCCGCTCAGCGCGAAGGCACCAGCCCCCACCCCCGCACCCACCGCAATACGGGAGGCGAGGGTGAGGGCGGTACGCCGACTATAGGTGTGCGCGTCGGTATGCCCGCTATGCGGTGTCACCGCTGCGGCCCTTTCGGCGTGCCGAACGCAGAATCATGGCACCGAGTGCCAGCGCCAGAATGGAGGTGCTGACCATGAACGGGTCGATGACCACACCGGTGTTCGGCAGCTTACCTGCCGCGGCTGCCTTCTGGGCGTTCGCGAGTTCCTGGCTGGTCAGGGCGCAATCCTCACCGGAGGCGGTCTTACCGACGATGCGCACCTTGGATCCGTCGGGCTTGGTGACGATGCCGGTGGCTTCGTCCACGGTGCCGTTGACGGGGTTCTTTGCGGTGCTCTTCTCGCCGCCGTTGTTGGCGCCGTTAGCGCTGTTAGCGTTGCCACCGTCCTGCTTGGTTTCTGCCGCACCCTGCGCGTTGTTGCTTGCCGGAGCGTTATCGGGGTTGCCGACGGTGAAGTGCAGAACCGATTCGCTGCTGACCTGCTGACCGTTCTTCAGGCGTGCCGTCCAGCCGATGGTCACGGTGTAGCGACCCTCAGCGGTGAACACCCAGTTGCTGTGCTGGTGGGTGTTCGCGGGCACCTGGAAGGAGCCGCCGCTACGCGAATCGAAGACCTGCTGACCGGCGGAACCGAAGTTGCCGGAGAGGAAGGTGGACATGGTGCCGGGGCCCTCAAAACCGTTGAGGCTCATGGTGACGGGGCCGTCGAGCTGCTTGAGCAGTTCGGGGTCCTGGGTGCTCCAGCCGAGCCAGGGCACGCCCTGCTGCTGGGTTGCACCGATCATGTGCACGGGGGTGCCCGCCGGGGCGATGTTCTCCATGCCTGCGGGCAGGTTGATCTTCGCGGCGTCATTGAGTACGAACTCGAGGGCGCCGGGGGAGACGTGGGGGGCGGGGCGGGTGCGGTCGTCCTTCACGCTGCTGGTGAGGTTGCCGCCGTTGAGGATCGGGCCTACGTCGAAGTGGCCGTGGGTGACTTCTTCACGGCCGCTGTGCTCGGCGGTGTTGACCACGGCGAGGGTGGGGATGCTGGTCGGTGCCTGGGCTGCCTGGTTGCTCTGCTTGTTGTCCTTCTGAGCGTCCTTGCTGTCCTTGGAGCCCTTGGCATCTTCGGCGGGAACCTCGGTGGCGATGCACTGCTGGTTCAGGCTACCGGGCAGACCGGAGGACAGCACACCGTTGCCGGTAATGCCGCCGCCGTTGCTGGGGGCGCTAATGTTCTGGGCGTTGGAGCCCTTCACACTGGATCCCTTCGCGCTGGTGGCGTTGCTGTCCTTGTTTTCACCCTTGTCAGAGCCGTTATTGGTGTTGTCGGTGCCGCTGATGGCGGTTACACCGGATCCGCCCTGGGATGCCTGCTCACCATTCGCTGCTGCCTTCGCGCCGTTCGGGTCGGTCACCTGCGCGGCGTTCTGACCGTTCACGGATCCATCCACGCGGCGAATGCCGGTGGATGCACTCGCCTCAGCAGATGCACTCGCCTCAGCACTTGCGGAGGTAGATGCGCTGGGGCTGCTGGTGGCGCTCTCGGTGGCGGTGGAGGTCGCCTCGGGGGTAGTGGTTGCCTCGCTCGTGGCGTCCTTGGTTGCTTCCTTTGCGGCGTTCTGCGCGTTCAGGAGCTTGAAGCCGTCCTCAGCGTTAGTGCCCACAGCGATGGTGTAGGTCGCCTCGGAGCTGACCGGGGTGCCGTCGGCAAGGGTTGCGGTGGCGCGGAAGGTCAGCTGGTAGATGCCTTCGCGGGTGAATGCCCAGCTGAGGTGCTCGTGGCCGCCAGCGGTGATGGTGTGCGGTGCGAGCTGGTCGTTGGTGCTGAAGACGCGCGGGTTGTCGCGACCGGATTCGGTGAAGACTTCGGCGCGGCCGCCTTCGGGTACGCTGCTGCGCACGAGTTCAAGTTTGATGGTGTTGTCCTTGAGTGCGCCGGGGCGGATTCCTTCCGCACCGAGGCCGGGGTAGAGCAGGCCGCGGGTGCGGGTGGAGGGAATGTAGAAGATGTCGGTGCCTTCGGGGGCAATGTAGTCGTAGCCTGCTACGACCTTGGTGTGTGCATCCTCGACGTCGGGCAGGTGGAAGACGGTGCGGGCGGGGTTGAATCGTCCCTGCTGGCCGGGGGCGGTGTCTGCGAGGGTGCCGAGGGTGAACTGGTTGCCGTCGAGGAAGGCGTTGAGCATTTCGGTGTGTACGCCCGCGATGACGTAGTCACCTTCGTAGTTGAAGTAACCGCGCGACTCGGTGCCCGCCTGGGCGCCGGTCTGGTTTTCCTGTGCCTGGTTTTCTTGCGCCTGTGCGGCGGTGAAGGTGCCGACCTGAGGGAGGGCGAGGGGTGCCCCGAGTGCGAGGGTGCATCCGAGGGTGGTTGCGCTGAGTAGGCTCAGGGGTTTGGTGCGTCCTTGCATGGTGGCTCCTTGGATGACTGCTCGTTGGCTGGCGCGTTGCCCGATGCTTTCGGGGCCCGGTGCTTTCGGGGCTTGCCCGGTGCTGGGTCCGGCGACCTGTTGCCGGTTTCTCCCCTGCGTTCGGGGTGCGCTCTGCCGTGTTTTTCTCTTTGTGGATGTACGTGGTGTGCGTTTTTGGGCGCGCCTCGGCGCACACGTGTTTCTGAGAATCACTATACTCACTTAGGTTCTAAATGACAATTATTTGCAAAAGAGCTACCCTAGGAAATAGAAAAATGAGAAAGGTTGTCATGAGCTCTCAGAAGCAGACCCAACGACGGGTCACCACACACACCCCCGCACTCTTCATCCCCGGCGGCAAGCCTGCCCTCCGCCGCGCAGCCGCATTCCTCTCCGCCGCAGCGCTGCTCGCGCTCGCCGGCGCAGCCCCCTCCCTGCCCGCCGCAGCAGGCCCCGACGACGGCAAAATTGTCACCACCAAGGGTCACGTTGACGCCCCCAAGGCATACTGGGACGAGCAGAACGGCACCTTCGTCCTCATGAACGAGGCGAACCCCTACAAGACCGGCGCAGACACCTACGAACTGGACAAGACCGTTAACTGGGTCGGCAAGGGCTACAGCACCAGGGACGGCAAGTCGCAGTACACCATGACCCTGGGCGACTCGCCCTCCCTGGCGTTCCTCGGCGAACCCGGCCAGACCCTCTACATGGCACCGCACCTGACCTACGGCAACCAGGACCCCATCTGGGCTGGCCTGGGTGCCTCCACGAAGGTGCCCACCGAGCGTTTCCGTGACGGCGTGTTCGCTACCGATATTCTCTCCGTTGAGGGCCCCGGCCGTATGGAGCTCTTCCGTTACAACCCGGACGACGCCCCCGCCGACGTGTACCGCATGCTCTCCAGCAGCTCGACCGGCTGGCACTCCTGGCTGCTCGACAAGGGTAGCCACACCCACAACACCACGACCTTCACCCGCCCGGGCCGCTACGTGGTCACCTACCGCACCGTGGCGCGCTCCACCGACGGCCGCATCATTAGCTCCAAGCCGTCGAAGCTGGTCTGGCAGGTTGGCGGCATGCAGCCCGTGCTCGGTGACGGCACCCCCACCGCCGTGCCCACGGTTGACCGCTACAATGCGGCACCCGTCGGTGACCTGGACGCCGCAAAGTACGTGCTGTCCGTGGCACCGCACCGCCTGGACGCCGACCCGGCTAAGAACAAGGATGCCGACGACAAGCTCAGCGACATCACCTTCACCGCCGCGAACAAGAACCTCAAGGGCACCCTGACCCTGTACAACAACGGCTACTTCCTGACCGACCTGCCGGTCGTGAATGGTACCGCCACCTGGTCTGAAATGCTCGGTAGTGAGGGTTCTCAGCTGCAGGCTGTCTTCACCCCCGACACCTCCGACGAGAACAGCGCGGAGGCGTCCCGCTGGATCTCGCACAAGCTCACCTACGAGCCCGGCAAGGCTGAGAGCGTGTACAGCGACGACGGTAACGGCTCCTGGCCCGAAGAAATCCCGGATCAGGCGAACACCGTACTCAGCACCCAGCAGTACACGCCGACCAGCATGGACTACGACGTGACCGTCACCCCGAACGGCAATGGCTTCAGCACCGTTGAGGTCCGCTTCAAGGACCCGAAGGTGCGCGGCTTCATGCGCGGCGGCTTCTACGCCCAGGATGACCCGGTCTACCCGTACCTCGACCTGGAAGGCTCCGTCGAGGATGGCGTGGCGCGCTTTACCTTCCGTGACGAGTCGTTCTACAAGGGCACGGCTCTGCGCGTGAAGATGCTGACCCACCCGGATATGAACGCTTCCGCCTCCACCACTGAGGTTGCGGCGAACTACGAGCCGGGCACCAAGTACACTGCGCACGGTGCGTTGGCTCCGGATAGCGCACCCATTAGCGATGCGCCGAAGCCTGCTCCGGTGGATCCGTCGCCGAGCGCTGAGCCCACCGTCGCGCCCTCTGCCGAGCCTTCTGCTGAGCCGAGCGAGGCTCCTTCCGAGGCACCCAGCGAGGCTCCTTCCGCTGAGCCCAGCACCGTTCCGTCGGTGTCTCCCAGCGAGGTTCCGACCGTGCCTGCGGTGCCGACCGCCTCCGCAGAACCGAGCGCACCTGCTCCGGTGCCCTCCACTCCGGCACCGACGACTCCGGCGCCCGCGAACCCGACCCCGAGCGCCCCTGCTCCGACTAGCCCGGCACCGTCTGCGCAGCCGTCCACCCCCGGAACCCCCGGTAACCAGTGCGTGCCCGGCAAGATTGACGGCCGCACCAAGATCTCGCACGGCCACCTGGACATTCAGGCGACCTTGAAGGACCGCCAGCTGTCCGTGGGTCTGCGTGACGATAGCGGCATCATTGACGCTGATTCGACCGTGCGCCCGCTCGATTCGGTCGTGTGGACTGTCAGCGAGAACGCCCGCCGTGTACGCACCGAACGTATGGCTGATGAGAAGCTGAACTTCATGGGCCCGGTCGGCACCGCCTTCTACGGTCTGCCGCAGACCCAGCAGAGCGGCCTGCCCTGGCCCGGCTACAACACGCAGGACATTGATTACTCGCAGCTGCGCGGCCCCGTGCGCCTGCACGTGGTGCCGAAGGTCATGCCTGAGGGTGCGCGCTTCGGCATGTTCACTGAGTCGCTGAATGGTGCGGATGTGCTGCTGGATTCGACGACCGGCAAGACCACGATCGACATTGATTACGCGACGCACGCGCACGCGAACTGGGTGTTCTCTGAGCCCGGCCAGTACATGTTTGACGTGCACTATTCTGCGACCTTGGCTGATGGTACTGAGGTGAACAGCCCGGTGCAGCAACTTGCGGTTGCTGTGGGCAAGACGGCGTCGGATGCGTGCTCGTTTGAGACTGCTGTGCCGAAGGACCCGAATGCGGCTAAGGACGACTTTAGTGGTGTGCGCCGTGTGGATTCGGCAACCCCGGGCGGTACCGCTGGTGCTAACCAGCCCGGCTCCGCGCAGTCTGGTGCCGCGCAGGGTGGTCAGTCCGGTCAGGCTGGTGCTTCTGGTGCTGCCGGTGATGTGAATGCGCAGGGTTCGGCTGATGGTTCTGCTGGCGGTGTGTACCCGGGCGGTGTCTCCGGTGGCGGTACTGGCGGCGGCTCCCTGGGTCAGTCTGGTGTGTCTGCTGCGTCGGGTGGCGTGAGCTCCCAGCAGGGCGGCCTGGCGCGTACTGGTTTCGGTGCGGTGTCTGTGGCTGTGGGTGGCGCACTGGTGCTTGGTGCCGGCACTGTGATGGTGCTGCGTTCTCGCCGCCGCGCCTCCTAGCGCTCGCCGCGTGAGGACACGCTGATACGGTGAAGCCCCCGCGGCTGAGAGGATGACTCTCGGCTGCGGGGGCTTTATTTTTAGTTTATGAGGTTGTTATTCTTTGATTTCTTCAAAGCGGGTCGTATCAAAATCCCGCTCTTTATTAGTTGAATGATTAGCTACATGGAATAGGTACTTTTTTCCTGGCTGTGCGGTTTTAACATATTCAGAAATCTTCCAGCCCTCGGGAGCTGCGTACATCGTGAGAGTGCCGCATTCCTCTGTCTCAAAGACGCCTTTTAATCCGGTGTCAGTCCTTCCACTGACGTCCGTCCCGCGACGCTCTGCTGCGTATGCCTTAGTTACGGTGCAGGTGGCAGTGATGCCATCACTATCATCACGTAAAAATTGAGGAATAACAAAAAGTACATATGCGCTAAGCAGAGTTAAAGCAATTACTAGAATTCTTTCCCGCAATTTATAATTAACTTCCACTTGTTCCCTCACTCTGGATTGGAAATGTTAAATATTAGATTACATGTCATCTAATCTATTCCATTTTCCAGCATCTGGAATGTTCAAAACTTTCATCTTTTCGAAAGATTCGGCATAGTGATCAAGTTTGTCTGACATGTTATTCCTTACTTTAGATCCGGTCTCTAATGTTGTGTTTAGTTTGCCATACCGAATGTTTGTTGCTTCCTCAGGACTCAGTTTTACCGATTTCTTGATGGAAGCCTTTGCAAAATCTTTAGCCCAGTTTTCATATGTTTTTCCACCCAAATCATATATCGTAAATGGTCGACCCTGCATAACTGATTCAATACCATATTGCATAGAATTCTTCAATCCTCCAGTAGCGGTCTCAATCACAGAATCACGGTAATTTTCGGCAAGACCTCTCATAAAGCGCTCCCGATTAGTCTCTTGACCCAAAGGTAACATCATATTTCGGGGCTGAGGAATAGCATTCTTCTTAAGGGATAAATCAGTATACCCATCAATGCCAATCTTCCTCTTCCAATGGCCACTTACTCCAGCACTAAGCCCAGAAGCAGTGGCGCCAGAAATAAACATTCCGGTAGCGCCTAGCGGGTTTTTATCCTTCACATTATCATCCATGTAGTATGAAACCACATTGTTGATGCCGCCCGTAATAGTTTCTTTGGTTACATCTTCAAGGATTTTATCTTTGTTTAACATTCCTCCAAACTTAGTGGCGTGGGGGGTAAGCGCAGATTTGACTGAAGCGGTCGCATTCGTAGCTGCAGCAGATACCTTCGAAGCTGTAGTAGACGCCCGCGAAATTGCAACAGATACCCGCGAAGCAGCAGCGGCAGATGCTCGCGAAGCTGCGGCAGATGCCCGTGAAGCTGTAGCAACTGCCCATGAGTCAGCAATAGTGGCTCGCGAAGCTGCAGCAGATGCCCGTGAAGCTGCCGCGGTAGATACTCGCGAAGCTGCGGCAGATGCCCGTGAAGCAACAGCAACAGACGCCCGCGAAATTGCAGTAGGTATTTTCGAAACCATAGCAGAAGCAGCCTGCTGCATCTCTACAGCCTTTGGAAATTTAGTAGCTAACGCATTTAGCTTCGATACTTTAGTTACTCCATCTGCCAGATTTTTCAAGTTACCCAAACCGCCGGTTACCAAACCAGTTACAGCGCCAGTAATAGCTCCCTTTAACGCTTCCTTACCTGCCTTGGACCAATCTACTCGCTCACCCTTAACTTTCTGCTCAATTACCGACATGCCGGCACCCATAAGCGCGCCAGAAATACCACCAAGAACGGCACCTCCCAAGGGGCCAGTACCAGCACCAACAGCACCAATCACAGCGCCAGCAATGACCATTGCACCGCCAGCCAGGTATTCCAAGCTATCCCTCACAAAGGCGGCAACAGCCTTCTGCTTCTCAAACTCCTCAATCGATACCGGCGACAAACCCCACGGATCCACCAAAGAAACCGGATT
>OAVW01000552.1_pt1 | contig 11335 bp, 5 predicted proteins | sample 1495321 | NCBI WGS metagenome assembly OAVW01 (sample SAMEA2580108, study PRJEB22360) | human gut metagenome | biome: human gut; feature: human-associated habitat; material: faeces | place: Denmark | collected 2008/2010 | reverse complement strand
GCGCCGTGGCAGCTCGAGCACGGCTCCTCGCGAATGTACTTCTCCAGGCGCGCCTTGGTGTTCTCGTTCGTCGTCTCGGTATAGCGTTCGTACAGGATGTTGCGAACGCCCGAAAACTTGGTATCCCACTGGCTGCGACGTCCGTCGAGCTTTTGGTAGTCGACCGAGATCTTCGTATCGCCCAGGCCATCCAAGAATGCACGACGCACGCGAGGGGGCAAGTCCTCCCACGGCGTATCGGTGCTCACCTTAAAGTGTTTGCAGACCGCAGCAAAAATCTGCGGATAGTAGTTCGAGTTGCCAAACAGGCTACCAAAGACTCCGTCGGCAATGGACTTCGAGGGGTCCTCGATCAACGCCTCGGCATCAACGGTTTTCTTAAAGCCCAGGCCGTCGCACTCAGGACATGCGCCATAGGGAGCGTTGAACGAAAAATCACGCGGCTGAAGATCGTCAATGGAGTGACCATGCTCCGGGCACGCCAAGGCCAACGAATACTCCAGCAGCTCGCCCTCGGTCCCCTCGGGAGCATCACGATCGGGCAGCATGTACACGTTTACATTGCCGTGAGCCAGCGCGGTCGCCTGCTCAACAGACTCGGCGATACGGCCCAGAGAGTTCTCACGGATCACGATGCGATCGACTACGACCTCGATATCGTGCTTGAACTTCTTGTCCAGATCGATCGGATCGTCGAGCGAACGCACTTCACCGTCGACACGCACGCGGCTAAAGCCCTCGGCGCGAAGGTCCTCAAACAGTTTGGTGTACTCGCCTTTTCGCCCGCGCACCACCGGTGCCAGCACAAACGAACTCTCTGGCCCCCCCGCCGCCAAGACCTTGTCGGCAACCTGGTCGGTCGTCTGACGCTCAATGACGCGGCCGCATTCGGGACAGTGCGGGGTGCCCACACGGGCGAACAGCAGGCGCAGATAGTCATAAATCTCGGTTACGGTGCCAACCGTCGAGCGAGGGTTTTTAGACGTCGTCTTTTGGTCGATCGACACCGCCGGCGAAAGGCCGTCGATTGAATCCAAGTCGGGTTTGTCCATCTGGCCCAAGAACTGGCGCGCATAGCTCGAAAGGCTCTCGACGTATCGACGCTGGCCCTCGGCATAGATAGTGTCAAATGCCAGCGAACTCTTGCCCGAGCCAGAAAGACCGGTAATGACCACGAGTTGGTCACGCGGAATGGAAACATCGATATCACGGAGGTTGTGCTCACGAGCGCCGCGAATAACGATAGAAGAATCAGACATGGAAGCTCCTTGCCTCCTATTGCATCGAATCATACTGTCGATGAGTTTAGCGCACTCGACGCGCACAGATGTTCGTAATACAAGATTCGCAGACCTTTAGCTTTGCGTATCGGGTGCTTTGTTTCTCGAAATGCCGTGGAAAGGTTACAGTAATCTACTACTGAACTTAATTTGCTGTAACAGAGGAACGTCCATGACCGAAGATATCCCCCTTGAAATCACTTCGAGCGACATGGCCAATCTGCCCATATTCATCGCCGTCCTTATCGTGGCCACCGTCGTCGTGCGCGTGTATTTTTCAATCAAACACAATGAAAAGCCGCCCATTGCCCGCGTCTTTTGGTGCGCGACGCTCCTCATCCCGCTCGGCATAGTAGCTGCATGGATTACGAATCAATTGCTCGTAAATGAGGACAATTCCCTATGGGTCCTTTCTTATTCGGCGCTCGGTGCTACCGCCGTCATACTTCTTGTCGAGCCCTTGGTTTCGGGACTTATCGACCAAACCGATCTTGCGACGGGAACGGTTGCCTGTATTTGCCGTGACATCCTTGTCATCGCCGCTGTTTCAGCGCTCTCGTTCGTTTCGCTCGAAATTGCCTGTAACGAAACGTTCTATCGCATTCCCGCCAACTCATTCGGGTTTTCCGTCGGGCTGCTCGCGACGGTTCTGCTCTCCCTTTATTTGCTGGGACAGCGTCATGGAGGCGTCATGGCCCTCGTGCCCGTCGCCTGTTGCATCCTTGGCATTGCCGAGCACTTCGTCATAACGTTTAAAGGCGAAGCCATCCTGCCAAGCGATATCTTGGCCCTTGGCACCGCAATGGAAGTGAGCGAGGGATACGAGTTTACCTTTACCGCCGGAATCGTAACCTCTCTCGCCCTGCTGGAGATTTCCCTGGGGCTTCTTTCGCTTATCCGACCGCGAAAGCTCCGTACGCCCACCCATGTCTTCCCCGCAATCGCCGCTAACCTCTGCGCTTTTCTGCTAGTGACCGTTGTGGGGCTCTCAGGCTTTTCCAGCATCGACTTGGAGCAGGCGCTGGATTTTGGATTTGACCGTTGGCAGCCCATCACCACATATACGTCTCAGGGTTTTATCACTTCGTTCACCGAAATGGTCAACGAGTTGCCCATTGAGAAGCCCGAAGGCTATACGCCCGATGAGGCGCAGAGCATCGAGCAGGAGCTCGCCGCCGCCTACGACAGCACGTATGGCTCGAGCGAGCAGCGCGCGGCTGCCGTTGCCCAGTTCAATGAAATCAAGCCGACGATTGTTGCCGTCATGAACGAGAGTTTTAGCGACCTTTCGTGCTTTGAGCAGCTCCAGGCGGCCGGGTACACCGGCCCCGCATTCTACAACTCGCTTCCCGACACACTTGTTCGCGGCACCATGCTCGCTTCGGTCACCGGTGGCGGAACGGCAAACTCCGAATTCGAATTTTTGACCGGAGCGACAACGGCCTTTGTCGGATTAGGCAAGATCCCCTATCAGCTGTATCAGATGAATGGCGTCAACAGCCTGGCAAAGGACCTTAAAGAGCTTGGGTATACCGCTACCGCTATGCACCCGCAAAACCCCGTCAACTACCATCGAGATAAGATCTATCAGCAGCTGGGCTTTGGAGACTTTCTTTCAATCGGCGATTTCGAAGGTGCGCCCTGTTACCATGCCGGCGTATGCGACTACGCCATCTACGACAAGATACTCGACCTGCTTAGAACCGACGAAGCGCCGCAGTTCATCTTTGACGTCACGATGCAAAATCACGGCGGCTACGACTATGGCACCGTTCCCGCCGAAGAGCTGACAAACTATTGGGTCGAGGGAGCCAGCGAGGGCGCCAATAGCGCGCTCAACACCTATCTCACCTGCATCAACGCATCCGACCGGGACCTCGAGTACTTTATCAACGAGCTCCGCAATATCGGCAGACCGGTTGTTCTTGTCTTTTTTGGCGACCATCAGCCGAGCGCCGCAACGACTCTCAACGACGAGCTGTACCCTCAGGAAGATACGGCAAGCCACGCTTTCCGTGTCTATCAGTCAACCTATTTCGTCTGGGCTAACTATGAAATCGCCGGCAATACCAAGCTCAACGTCTACGACACCGTCGGGGCAAACGAGATTGCAGCCATTACCCTTAATAAGATCGGCGCCCCGCTCACCGACTATCAAAAGGCCCTGCTTGCAACAAGGTCAGATGTGCCCACCATCAATGTCGCCGGCTATCTCGGTGCCGACGGGCTGCGCTACAACTTGGAATCTGAAGACAGCCCATACACCTCGACGATCGACAAGCTGCAGCGCATGCAATACCTCGAGTTCGCCAGCAAAGTTCAGTAAGCCCGCCCATTCGCTTGGGCCCATCGTATTGCAAGCACGCTCGGCCCAAATGCATCGCAAATGACTCCCGCTCGCAAACGAGGGTACAATGACGCTCGTGTCACATCACGGGGCTCCGGCCCCAACATATACAAAGGAGTCATACATGGGTTGCGAGCACGCACGGGCCGCCGGCGGACAAACGTCGCCGTCGCAATTTGAGGAGAACACGCTGTCCGAGGTCAAACGCGTCATCGCCGTGCTTTCCGGCAAGGGCGGTGTCGGCAAGTCGTTTGTCACCGGTGCCATCGCCACCGAGCTTGCCCGTCACGGCCACAAGGTCGGCGTCCTCGATGCCGACATCACCGGTCCCTCTATCCCCAAGATGTTCGGCATGAGCGGACGCCACGTCCATGCCCTTGGCAACCTCATGCTGCCCGAAATCTCCGAGCACGGCGTCAAGGTCATGAGCTCCAACCTGCTGCTCCAAAACGAGACCGACCCCGTCCTTTGGCGCGGTCCGGTCATCGCAGGCGCCATTAGGCAGTTCTGGAGCGAGACCTCGTGGGGCCCCATCGACTACCTGCTGGTCGACATGCCTCCGGGAACAGGCGACGTCGCGCTCACCGTCTTCCAGTCGTTGCCCGTCGACGGCATCGTCATCGTCACGAGCCCGCAGGATCTGGTCTCGATGATCGTCGCCAAGGCGGTCAACATGGCCGAGAAGATGAACGTCCCCATTCTGGGCATTGTCGAGAACATGAGCTATATTGAGTGCCCCGACTGCGGTAAGAAGATCGAGGTCTTTGGCAAGAGCAAGCTCCCCGAGGTCGCAGATCGCTATAACCTCGACATCTTGGGCCAGCTTCCCATTAATCCGGCACTCGCCGAGGCCTGCGATAAGGGCGAGGTCGAGACCGCGCTGCCCGATGACATGTTGCCCAAGGCAGTCTCTGCCGTCGAGGCCATTACCCCGCACGAGACCGACGAGGCCTAAGTGAACGCGAGCGCCTTCTATGACGTCCTGGTAATCGGCGGCGGGGCTTCAGGCCTCGCCGCCGCCATTACGGCCGCACGCGCTGGCAAAAGCGTCTGCATCGTTGAGCGCGATATCGCCTGTGGCCTTAAGCTCCTTGCGACCGGTAACGGCCGCTGCAACCTCTCCAACGAATCGATTGATCCTCAGCGGTATAACCACCCCGCATTCGTCGAATCCGTCATGGGCCCCCAGCCCGAACAAGAGCTTATGGGTTTCTTCTCCTCGCTGGGTATCATGACAACCTCCGAGGAAGGCCGGCTGTACCCGCGCTCCCTTCGCGCCGAATCGGTGCGCGACGCGCTTCTCAACGTTTGCGACCGCCTAGGTATCACCTTAATCTGCGGAGCCAACGTTGCCTCGGCGCACAAAGCTTCCGAAGGCTGGGCACTCCAAATAGACCGTCCAGCGCGGGCGCTCAAGGCAAAAAAGCACGACGACCGAAAATCGGAGCTCCGCTCGCTTCGGAAAGCGCTCGCCGATGTCCCTCGCAAGAACGAGGCCCTGCAGGCACATGCCGTAATTATCGCCACGGGCGGCAACCCCACCGGTATCGCCGATACGTTTCGCCTCCCCCTCACTTCGCTGCACCCCATCCTCTGCCCCGTATCGGCAACGGTCGCTGGCGATCGGGCGGCACTCAAGACGTTGGATGGTCTACGCGTCCGCGCCCGCTTGACGCTCGCCCGTAACCATAGTGAGCTCTGGCACGAAGACGGTGAAGTCCTGTTTCGAACCTTCGGTATCTCGGGCGTCGCTGTCTTCAACCTCTCCCGTCGTATCCAGCACGGCGATACGATCCTGCTCGACGTTTTCCCCGACCTCTCCAAAGACGAGCTGCTCGATATGCTCAACCGGCGCGTTGAGCTGCTCGGCGGCTTTTCGCCCCGCGATCCCCGTTGGCTCGACGGCATGCTCGCCCCGCAACTCTCCCGCGTCGTCTGCACGGCGTTCGAGCAGTGCCATCCAGGCTCCAACGATGTCATCCACCTGGTCTCGATCCTCAAGCACTTTAAGTTGCTCGTCGAGGGAACAGCCGAGGAGCGCTCGGCGCAGGTCACGCGTGGTGGCGTATCTGTCGAGAGCATCTCAACACCCAGTCTACGCGCGAGCAGCGCTGTCGACGCCCCGCTTTACGTCTGCGGCGAAGCGCTCGACATCGACGCCGATTGCGGAGGCTTTAACCTTGCGTGGGCCTGGCTCTCGGGCATTCGCGCTGCAAGCAGCCTGTAGCCGCGCAGTCTATAATCAAAAACGCATTCGGGCCGTCTGGGATACCGGACGGCCTCTTTCTTGCCTCTAAGGAGACCTCGATGATCGAAATCACCCAAGTCAACGTGTCGCTCGATGAAGCCGGCGATGAAAATACCTGCCTCATTGTTGGCAAGCGAGTCGCCAAGCGCATCCTACGTTGCAAGGACTCCGAGATCAAGTCCATCGAACTCCACCGCAAGTCAATCGACGCTCGCAAAAAACGAGACGTCCATTTTATCCTGAGCTTTCGTGTTGAGCTGACTAGTCCCCACCTCGAGCGAGAAGCGGTCGACAGCGTTGCCGAGCGTGACCGCTCGCGCGTACGCGCGATAGAAGACGATGAGCCTTCATTCCCCTCCCCCGTCTCCGACGCACCTCAAGAACGCCCTGTCGTTGTCGGCGCCGGATGCGCCGGCCTTTTCGCTGCGCTCACGCTCGCCAAAGCAGGTCTTAAGCCCTTGCTTATCGAGCGCGGCGACCCGGCATTTCGCCGCTCGCAGGCGATCGACCTCTTTCTAAAGGAGCGCATCCTCGACCCCGAGAGCAATATTCAGTTTGGTCTGGGCGGCGCGGGGACCTTCTCGGACGGCAAGCTCAATACGGGAACAAAAAATCCCGCCCATCGCCTTATCCTCGAAACCTTCGTCGAGGCGGGTGCGCCCCGCGATATTCTGTGGGATGCCAAGCCGCACATTGGCTCCGACATCCTTCCCAAGGTTGTCACCGCTATATCCCAGCGCATCGAGCAGCTCGGAGGTGTCGTCCGTTATCGAACGAAGCTCGTCGACATTCGCATCGACGCGTCTGGCGCCATCACCGGTATTGATGTCCAATCGTCCCAAGACGCCGCTTACGAGCCAATCGAGACAAAGCACCTCATCCTCGCCTGCGGGCATTCTGCTCGCGATATTTTTGAGCTCCTTAAGGACCACAACGTGGCCCTCGCACAAAAGACCTTTGCCATGGGCGTTCGCATCGAGCATCCGCAACGCGACATCGACAGAGCCCAATATGGAGCCTCGGCGGGACATCCAGCGCTCGGGGCGGCCCCCTACAAACTTGTTGCCCATCTTCCCAACGCCGCAGCGTGTTCTCGTTTTGCATGTGCCCCGGCGGACAGGTTGTTGCCGCCTCTTCAGAACCGTGCCATCTGTGCGTCAACGGGGCCAGTCTCAATGCCCGCGACGGACGCAACGCAAATGCCGCCCTGCTCGTTAACGTCACGCCTGAGGACCTTCCCAACGATGACCCGCTCGCCGGCATCGAGCTCCAGCGTGCCTGCGAGGCGGCCGCCTATCGCCTGGGCGGTTCCAACTGGAACGCACCGGCACAACTCGTCGGAGATTTCCTCGCAGGACGCGCCAGCAAGGCGCCCGGAAAGGTAAAGCCCACCTATCCGCTCGGTGTGACCTGGACGGCAATTGACGAAGCCCTGCCGCAGCATATCGTCGAGTCGCTCCGCCTGGGACTTCCCCTACTCGGAAAAAAGCTACGAGGCTACGACCGCCCCGATGCCGTTCTTACCGGCGTGGAGACTCGTTCGAGCTCACCGGTCACTGTCACCCGAGACCGAACGTGCCATGCCGTGTCGACCCCGGGCCTCTACCCTTGCGGTGAACCTTTCCGGTATGCCGGCGGCATCATGAGCGCGGCCACCGACGGCATCCGTTGCGCCGAAGCCCTGATCGCAGACCTCTAACGCACGAATTCCAGCGCGCAAAAGACACAGGCCCGAGCTCCACAGGGAACTCGGGCCTGTTCGCTATTTCTTAAACCGTGCACCCTGGCGTTTTCTGCCCGATGCGAACGTGGAACCCTTGCGGGCCTGCGAACGTAAGCGCTCGATCGTCTCGTCCTCAGACGCACCCTCGAGCATCGCCCGAATCTGAACGACAGCATCGCGCAGGCGCGCCGCCTCCTCAAAGTCCATAGCGGCAGAAGCGTTACGCATATCCTCTTCCATGGTTTCGACGATCCGCACAAGCTCGTCATGCGGCAGTTCTTCCAACTGCTCCGCAAGTGTCTGCTCGGGCGCCACCGTTTCCGGCACACCGCCCTCGCCCGACTCATCGGGCGTATAGAATGCGCCATGGCCAAGAGAGTCGCCCTTCGAGCGTCCCTTGGAGCCCACAGTTTTTTCGGCCTCGGCAATAAAACTTGAGATGTCGTTGATGGCCTTGCGCACTGTCTTGGGCACAATGCCATGTTCTTCGTTATATGCCATCTGAATCTCGCGACGGCGCTGCGTCTCCTCGATGGCCTCTTTCATCGAATCGGTCACAACGTCTGCATACATGATGACTTCGCCATCGGCGTTACGGGCCGCACGGCCAATCGTCTGAATCAGCGAACGGCGGTTGCGCAAGAAGCCTTCCTTATCGGCATCGAGAATTGCCACCAGTGAGACCTCGGGGAGATCCAAGCCCTCGCGAAGCAGGTTGATGCCAACGAGAACATCGATCTTGCCCTCGCGCAACGTTCGCAGGATCTCGACACGGTCCATTGTCGCCGTATCAGAGTGCATGTAATTGACCTTAATGCCCGCATCAAGCAGATGGTCGGTCAGGTCCTCGGCCATGCGCTTGGTCAACGTGGTCACCAGCACGCGCTCCTTGCGGGCAACGCGCTCGCGAATCTCGTCCTCAAGATCGTCAATCTGGCCTCGGACCGGACGAACGTCGATCTTGGGATCGAGCAGGCCGGTCGGACGAATGATCTGCTCAACGTCGTTTTGGCTCACCCGCAGCTCGTAGTCGCCCGGCGTGGCCGAAACATAGATAAACTGGGGTATCCTCGCCTCAAACTCATCGAAACGAAGTGGGCGGTTATCGAGCGCCGAGGGCAGGCGAAAACCGTGTTCCACCAGCGTCACCTTACGCGAGCGGTCACCTTCGTGCATGCCGCGAATCTGCGGCACCGTCACATGGCTCTCATCGATGATGCAGAGCATATCCTTGGGAAAGTAATCGATTAGGGTAAACGGCGGCTCGCCTGGCTTGCGACCGTCCAGATGACGCGAGTAGTTCTCGATGCCGTTGCAAAAGCCCATCGTCTCGAGCATCTCAAGATCATAATCGGTACGCTGCTGCAGACGCTGCGCCTCGAGCAACTTGTCGGTAGCCTTTAGCTCCGCCACGCGCTTCTCGCACTCTTCGCTGATCGATTTCAGAGCCGCCTTGACCTTCGGCTTCTCGGTCACGTAGTGCGATGCCGGCCATACGGGAATGGCCTCATACTCACGAAGCATCTCACCGGTGACCTCATCGATCTCGGCAATCAGCTCGACCTCGTCGCCAAAGAACTCAAACCGCAACGGATGCTCGGCATAAGGCGGATACACGTCAACAACATCGCCGCGCACGCGGAACGTGCCACGTGCCAGGTCATAGTCATTGCGATCATATTGAATGTCGATAAGCGCATGGATAAAGTCATCGCGCTCGAGCGGCACCTTCTTGTCGACGTTTGGAGCCAGACCCGCATAGTCCTCAGGAGAACCGATGCCATAGATACACGAGACCGATGCGACAACGATCACATCACGTCGAGAGAGCAGTGACGCGGTCGCCTGATGGCGCAGCATCTCAACCTCTTCGTTAATCGAGGAGTCTTTCTCGATATATGTATCGCTTTGCGGCACATACGCCTCGGGCTGATAGTAGTCGTAGTACGAGACGAAGTAGACCACAGCGTTATTGGGAAAGAACTCTTTGAGCTCGCTCGCAAGCTGAGCGGCGAGCGTTTTATTCGGAGCCATGACAAGGGTCGGCTTACCCAAGGCCTCAATGGTTTTGGCCATCGTAAAAGTCTTACCCGAACCAGTCACACCCAGCAAAACCTGATAGCGGTCTCCGTCCCTCACGCCCCGCACAAGTGACTCAATGGCCTTAGGCTGGGAACCAGCGGGCTCGTATGGAGACACGACCTTAAACGGCACATCAGCGCCCTCAACGCCAAAGCGCTTAAGTTCACCACCAACGCGTTCTACTTCAAATTCCGCCATGGATACTCCTAACTCATACATCTGCAGTATACGCGGGCGGTGAGCTTAGTCCTATACGAACCGATCGGGATAGAGAGTCTTATATCGAACCCAGGCATTATTGACGCGAATCAGATAAGCCTGAGTTTCAGGGAAGGTAATCGCATTATGGAGTGACGTGTTCTGCTGCGCCCATCCGTCGACATTGCCCATACCGGCGTTATAGGCGGCGATGGCACTATCCGTCGACCCGTTGAAATAGGCGAGAAGATACGAGAGGTATGCGCAGCCAAACTCGATATTCGTAGCCGGATCGTTAAGATTGTCGGCCGAATACTCCCCTCCGTCGACAAGGCCCTTGGCGATCATATCCTGGGCAGTCTCGGGCATCAGCTGCATCAATCCCTGAGCACCCTGATTCGACTCGGCCTCGGGGTCCCAATTCGATTCCGACTTAATGACAGCGCACACCAGATACGGATCCAGATTATGCGAAATACTGGATTGCTTTACATACGCCTCGTAGTCAATCGGATACAGCGGCTTAAAGAAAGCGGCAGGGGCACACGAGTAGACGAGCGAAATAAGGCCGAAGACGAACACAACGGCAAGTGGCGCCACGCGATACCACGTAAAGAAACGTGCCTTAGGCATCGGCCTCCTCCTTATCCGGAGTATCTATAAACCTGTGGCATGCAAGCCATGAGTCAAGCTGCTCAAAGAGCGAATTATCGGCTGCCGAATTATCAATCACCGTTGTAGCGAGATTGCACAGCGCAGACTCATCGGGCTGGCAAGCAGAACGGGCATCGAAATCAGATGGCTCCATGCCACGTTGAATAGCGCGCTCGCGACGAACTGACAAAGGGGCGCTAATGACCAGAATTTCATCAGCCAAGCCAAATGCATCCTCAAAACCAGTCGGAGCTGAAACCTCGACCACCGCAAAGGGATAACGGGGAGATGAAACCGTACAACAAACCGGATCGAGAATCCTAAGCGAAAGCTGTTCAATCAGAACGGGATGCACGATGCCATTGAGCCGTGCGACCGAATCAGGAGAAGCGAAAGCTCGAGAAGCGAGGATACTGCGGCGAATGCCGCCTTCCTCATCCAAAATGTCCCAACCGAATTCATCCGCGAGTGTATTGACGATATCAGAGCCCGGCACATACAGCGATTTTGCAAGCTCATCCAGATCGATAAGCATAGCGCCACGAGATTCGAAATAGCGGCAGGCAGTTGACTTACCCGAAGCAATATTGCCCAAGACAAATACGGTAAACATCAAGCCCTCCCTAACGCCAATGCGAGTAATTATCGCTCAAATACACTAGATGGACTCAAAATACAGCCAAACAGTAAGAGCACATACGGGGGAGCTAGGTCCCAAAGTACAACGTATATACAACGCAAAAAGGAGGAGGCCGCGAGGCCTCCCCCTTCCAAGTTCAAGCGTACGGCTCGGTGCCGTCCAC
>OAVW01000543.1_pt1 | contig 11384 bp, 8 predicted proteins | sample 1495321 | NCBI WGS metagenome assembly OAVW01 (sample SAMEA2580108, study PRJEB22360) | human gut metagenome | biome: human gut; feature: human-associated habitat; material: faeces | place: Denmark | collected 2008/2010 | reverse complement strand
CGAGAATCTGGTTGTAGCTTTCCTCGGAGTCGCGCACGGCGTCGGTGTCTTCGATACGGAAGATCAGCGTGCCGCCGGTGGCGCGAGCTTCCGCCCAGTTGAACAGGGCGGTACGAATCATGCCGACATGCGGGGTTCCGGTCGGCGACGGGCAGAAGCGAACACGAACGTTCTTGGGCAGTTCGGGTTTGGTGTTTTCAGCATCAGTCATAGTCCCCTATTGTGCCGCGCGCATCGGACGCGACGGCGTTCCGTGGCGAACCGCCAGTATCGCAGCCCGGCGAAGTCGTCGCGCTTTCATTGAGACAACGCGACCGGTGTGTGAACCTGCGCACTTGGTATCGTTGGGGGTTATACTTTACGGTTTTAAAGAAGGCATGACATGACGAATAGCAGCGCGCAGCGCGCGGAATTGCATAAGGCGATTTGGAATATCGCCAATGTGCTGCGTGGCTCGGTGGACGGTTGGGACTTCAAGCAGTATGTGTTGGGGTTCCTGTTCTACCGGTTCATCTCCGAAGACATCACCTCATACCTCAACGGGTACGAGCACCAGGCCGGCGATGCGGATTTCGACTACGCCAAGCTGGACGATGCCACGGCCGAGCAGGTGCGCAAGTCGATGGTGGAGGAAAAGGGCTATTTCATCCTCCCGTCCGATTTGTTCGCCAACGTGCGCAGATGTGCCGATGCGGACGAGAACCTGAACGAGACGCTGCAGCGGGTGTTCAAGAATATCGAGGGTTCAGCCATCGGCTCCCGCTCGGAATCCAGTCTGCGCGGCCTGTTCGACGATTTGGACCTGAACAGCCGCAAGCTCGGCGATACCGTGGTGGAACGTAACGCTAAATTGGTGAAGGTGCTCAACGCCATCGGTAATCTGGACTTGGGCACGGAGAGCTTTGCGGACAACACAATTGATGCGTTCGGTGACGCGTATGAGTATCTGATGACCATGTACGCGGCGAACGCCGGCAAGTCCGGTGGCGAGTTCTTCACACCGCAGGAGGTCAGCGAGCTGCTGACCCGCATCGCCACCCACGGCAAGAGCGAAGTGAACAAGGTCTACGACCCGGCGTGCGGTTCCGGATCCCTGCTGCTGCAATCCATCAAAGTGCTGGGCAAGGATAAAGTCCGGCAAGGGTTTTTCGGCCAGGAGAAGAACCTGACCACGTACAACCTGTGCCGCATCAACATGTTCCTGCACGATGTGAACTACGACCATTTCAACATTGCCTACGGTGACACGCTGATCAATCCACAGCACTGGGATGACGAACCGTTCGAGGTAATCGTGTCCAACCCGCCCTACTCCACCAAGTGGGAGGGCGACGACAACCCCACACTGATCAACGATCCGCGATTCGCCCCGGCCGGCGTGCTTGCACCGAAGTCGAAGGCCGATCTGGCGTTCACCATGCACATGCTCTCCTGGCTGGCGGCCGACGGCACCGCGGCCATCGTCGAGTTTCCCGGTGTGCTCTACCGCGGCGGCAAGGAACAGAAAATCCGCAAATACCTGCTGGAGAAAAACTTCATCGACGCAGTGATTCAACTGCCGCCGAACCTGTTCTTCGGCACTTCCATCGCCACCTGCATCATCGTGCTCAGGAAATCGAAGAACGACGACAGCGTGCTGTTCATCGACGCGTCGGAACGGTTTGTACACGTCGGCAACCAAAACCAACTTTCACCCGACGACATCGCCGCCATCATGGACGCCTATGTAAAACGCGAACCCGTTGAGCATTTCTCCGCCGTCGCCTCGCTTGAAGACATCCGTAAGAACGATTACGTGTTGTCGGTCAGCAGCTACGTGCAACCCAAAGACACGAGAGAGAAGATCGACATCACCGCACTCAACCGGCAGATCTCCGACATCGTGGCACGAGAGAACGAACTCCGCACCCAGATCGACGCCATCATCGCGGATTTGGAGAGCTGAAATGGTTGAAGCGTTTCAGGCACAGGGCTATTTTGGTAGGACACAGTATCTTCCCGAAATCCCTGTGGCATGCAGTCAAGAGTTCGACTTCTATCGCTGCGTTGAATTCAGTCACTCGATGTACGGGAAAACAGTTAGCGAATTGCATGCGGGGAATCTGAGATTGCCTTCCGGTGGGCGCTATAGTAGCGTATTCGGCAATCAGCGCTTGTCTTATTGGTCGAGCAGTGCGGAAACAGCAAAAGCTGAAATTAGAAAACACGGCGCTTCGTCTGATGTGATTCTGTTCAAAGCGTACGATGATGCGACCAGCACATGGCCTACCTTGATGGATCAAGAACCATTGGTTCTTGTGGATGCTCGTGATCTCGAGATACAAGCGATAATCGACAAGGTCGATAACGCTGCGCCGCTAAACAAAGCTGAATTGGAATTGCTTAGGATGATCAAGGCCCAGGACCCTGATTGTCTTGTCTATAAGTCCCATGCCCGCGCCGGTGGGGAGAATTACCTTTTTTATGAAAAAGGATTCAATAAGTTAGCACTTCGCGAAGTCCGATTATCGCTGAATGGCGGAAGGAACCGAAATTCTGTTGCTTGCGCCGTGTCATCTGACTATTCGCCAGTGCTGGAAGCATACGGATGCTATTTCAGTCCTATTGCGCGTATAGGCAAGGACTTAACGTATCCAGAGTCCTCGGAATACAGAATGAGGAAACAGTACATGGAACTATCCTTCAGCCAGTATCGGGAGCATGAACATGAGCAGGATTGACGATTTGATCGCGGAATATTGTCCTGATGGGGTGAAACACCAAACGTTGGGCGAAATAGGTGAGTTTATTCGAGGTAATGGCATTCAGAAGAGGGATTTTCAAGATTCTGGATTCGGGTGCATCCATTATGGACAGATTTATACCTATTATGGCTTATTTGCTGATCATACGAAGTCATTCATTGACCCAAACTTGGCTGAAAAACGAAAGAAAGCATATAAAGGCGATCTGGTTATAGCTACGACAAGTGAAAACGAAGAAGATGTTTGTAAGGCATGCGCATGGCTAGGCGAAGAGCCGATTGCTATTAGCGGTGACGCCTATATTTTCCGGCATCATCAAAATCCAAAATATATATCTTATTGCTTCCAATCGGAGCTGTTCCAGTCACAGAAAAAGAAATATATAACTGGTACAAAAGTGCTACGTGTAAATGGCGATGCAATGGCCAAAATCCATGTTCCCGTCCCTCCATTGCCAGTGCAGGAGGAGATTGTTCGGATTCTGGATTCGTTCAGCTCGCTGGAGGCGGAGCTGGAGGCGCGGAGGAAGCAGTATACCCATTACCGTGATGAACTGCTCAAATTCGAGGAGTCCTAATTGCTAGTTTGGGAGAACTCTGCAAGATAAGTGTTGGCCGGAAAAATGGTACTGCGGGCGAATTTGGGGAATATCCCTATGTCAATGCGGGAACATCCATGTCTGGTTTCGTCAATGAATGGAGCGAGGAAGGAGACTGCGTAACAACTCCTTCCCGGGGGCAGGGAGGCATGGGCTTTGTTGCTTATCAGGCGAGTCGTTTTTGGTGTGGGCCGTTGTGCTATGTCATGCGTTCTAAGCACTCCGATGTCATGATTAAGTATGTTTATTACTATCTATGCTCCCACAAGGCTGACATCCTAGGCCTTGTGCACGAAGGTGGAACCCCGGCGATTAATAAAAGCGAACTCGCTGGTTTGCGAATCCTCGTGCCGCCCTTTGAGGAGCAGCAGCGCATTGTCTCCATCCTGGATCGTTTTGACAAGCTCACCAATGATTTGAGTTCCGGCCTGCCCGCCGAGATCGAGGCCCGGCATAAGCAGTACGAGTATTACCGCGACCGTTTGCTGTCATTCGATGAGCTCGCCGCGTGACGTTCCATCATAGGGACAGTTGAGTGGTGTATGGTCGGCTGCCGGACCATAGGGATGCATAGCATGGTTGGGACGCGCCGCAGACTTTTCAAAATGTGAGGACACGACTAACATGGCAGATAACAGCAGCTCCCTAAGCCTACTCACAGTGCTCAAACCAGGGGGCTCTTCTCATATCGGGGCGGAATCCAAGCCCGCGAAGACCATCGACCAGATGATCGCCCTGATGTCGGAGCGAGGCCTGGTGATCACGGATGAAGCAGAGCTGCGGCAGGTGCTCTTCGACTGCAACTATTACCGTCTCTCGGGATACTTCCGTTCCTTTCAAGTCAACCCAGCGGCCGGCGACAACAGGTACAGGCCGGGCACTCGGGACGTTGATTTCCTTGTTCCCTATGCGATGGACGAGAAGCTGCGCAACATCATCCTCAAAGGCACCGCGAAAGTGGAACTCACCCTGCGTTCGAGAATCGCATACCTGCTGGCGTCAGACGGCAACGCCTACACGTATATGGATCCCGAATCCTATCAGGATGTGCGCAGCAAACGCGGCGAACTGTTGCGTGACAATCTGCTGCGCAACATGGACAAATGGATGAAGATGTCCAACGAGGTATGCATGCGGCATTACCGGCGCAAAGGCGGACCGGTGCCCGTGTGGGCGGCCGTCGAGACGTTCCCGTTCGATACGCTTTCCCGAATGCTTTCCCTGCACACGGATGCCAAGGCGCTCAGGGAATTGTACAGATCAGTCGGATTACGCACCAATCTGCGGACTTCCTCGGAGGTCGTGCATGCCATGGTTTATCTGCGCAATCTGTGCTCGCATCATGCCAGACTGTGGCATCGGGAGATGGTCATCCCGTCGCCTATGACGCGTGACATGAAAACCGCGTTCGCTGATTTCGAATACGGCGAGAAATCCGTGGCGTCGTCGCTGCTTGCGCTCATGTATCTTGTGCGGAATATCGAGGGCGACGATGGCTACGCCATGGTGATTCGTCGCTTCCTCGACTCGAATGAGGCATACGCCTCTGGAATCAGGACGGCCCTGCATTGGGAATAAGCCGCAGGATCCAGGAATCCCATATGCGCTGCGGAATCCGAATTCCTTTGAGTAGGATGGCGGATAAATACGGATGAAGAAGGAGCCCATGATGACGGAGCGGTCGGATATGGATCTGCCGGATGGTGGCAAGTCGTACAAGCTCGTGGCCGAGGGCGCGGAAAGCACCGTGGTGGCCGAATACGAGCCTAGCCACGGCCGTGAGACCGCGTACCAAAGCGAAGCGGATCTGGAGGAGGAGCTGCTGCGGATCCTTGAATCCCAAGGCTATGAACGATTTTCCGCGCATACGGAATCCGAACTGATCGCAAACCTGCGCACCCAGCTTGAGAAGCTGAACGATGTCCGGTTCACCGACAATGAGTGGTCGCATTTCTTCCACGAGGTCATCGCCTCTTCGACGGCGGGCATCGAGGACAAGACCCGGCTGATCCAGGAAGACAACATCCAGATCCTGAACCGTGATGATGGTACGACGAAGAACATTCGTCTCATCGACAAGGTGCATGTTCACAGCAACCGTCTCCAGGTGCTTCACCAGTTCGAGGAGGAGGGCGGCAGCCATCCGACCCGGTATGATGTGACGATTTTGGTCAACGGCCTGCCGTTGGTGCAAATCGAATTGAAGCGGCGGGGCGTGGCGATCAAGGAGGCGTTCAACCAGATCAACCGTTACCAGCGTGACAGCTTCTGGGCCGGATCGGGACTCTATGAGTACGCCCAGATCTTCATCATCTCGAACGGCACGCACACCAAGTACTACAGCAACACCACGCGCTTCAAGCACATCCATGAAATGGAAGGCCGTCCCGCAGCCGGCCGTTCGCAGAAGAGCTCCGACAGTTTCGAGTTCACCAGCTGGTGGGCCGACGGGCGCAACCATGTCATCGCCGACCTGACGGGTTTCGCTAGGACCTTCCTCGCCCGGCATACACTGCTCAATATCCTGACACGATATTGCGTGTTCACCGCTGAGCATGACCTGCTGGTGATGCGCCCATACCAGATCGCGGCCACCGAACGCATCCTCAACCGCATTCTCATCAGCGAATACGATCCGAAGAGACTCGGCACGCCCGAGGCGGGTGGATACGTGTGGCATACCACAGGCAGCGGCAAGACGCTGACCAGCTTCAAGACGGCGCAGCTCGCCAGCAACATGGACGGCGTCGACAAGGTGCTGTTCGTCGTGGACCGCAAGGACCTCGACTACCAGACCATCAAGGAATATGAACGCTTCAAAAAGGGCGCGGTCAACTCCAACAAGAGCACCAAGGTGCTTGCCGACCAGCTTGCCAGCCCCGACGCGAAGATCATCGTCACCACGATTCAGAAGCTTTCCTCATTTATCCGCGGCAATCCCAAGCACGATGTCTACGCGCAGCATGTGGTGCTGATTTTCGACGAATGTCATCGCAGCCAGTTCGGAGAGATGCATACCGCCATCACCAAGCATTTCAAGAACTATCATCTGTTCGGGTTCACCGGTACTCCCATCTTCGCCGTGAACGCGAAAACCGGTGGCTCCCCCGACCTGCGCACCACCGGACAGGCGTTCGGCGACTGTCTGCACTCATACACGGTGGTAGATGCGATCAAGGACGGCAACGTGCTGCCGTTCCGCATCGGCTACGTGGATACGGTGCGCCGTAAGGAAGGCATCAGGGACGAGCAGGTGTACGGCATCGACGCGGCCAAGGCGCTGAGCGACCCGCGGCGCGTGAGCGCGGTCGCGTCGTATGTGCTCGACCATTTCGACCAGAAAACCAAGCGGCAATCCAGCTACATACTCAAGGACCGGCGCGTCCGCGGCTTCAATTCGCTGTTTGCGGCTGATTCCATCGGCATGGCCAAGCAGTATTACGCCGAGTTCCAATGCCTGCAGGCCGAGCGCGGCGGGGAACCGCTGAAAATCGCCTTGATCTACAGTTTCGCGCCGAACGAGGCCGACCCCGGCGAGCAGGGCTTCATTGATGATGAGGACTTCGAGACCGCTGGCCTTGACCAGTCATCGCGGGATTTCCTCGATGCCGCGATCTGCGATTACAACCGAATGTTCGGCAGCAGCTTCAGCACGGCCTCCGACCAGTTCGAGAACTACTACAAGGATTTGTGCCTCAGGCTCAAGAACCGCGATCTGGATATGGCCATCGTAGTGAACATGTTGCTCACCGGTTTCGACGCCACGACGCTCAACACCCTGTGGGTGGACAAGAACCTGAAGCAGCATGGCCTGATGCAGGCGTTCAGCCGCACCAACCGCATCCTGAACTCGGTGAAGACCTTTGGCAACATCGTCTGTTTCCGTGATCTGCGGCAGGAGGTGGATGACGCCTTGGCTCTGTTCGGGGACAAGGACGCCAAGGGCACGGTGGTGCTTAAGCCATATGCGGAATATCTCGCTGCATACACCGAGAAGGTCTCGCAGCTGCTTAAGCGGTTCCCCTTGGGCGAGGAAATCGTCGGAGAACAGGCGCAGAAGGATTTCCTCACCCTGTTCGGCTCGATTCTGCGGCTGCGCAACATCCTGCAGGCTTTCGACGATTTCTCCAATGATGATGTGCTGAGTCTGCGCGACCTGCAGGACTACCAGAGCCTGTACATCGATCTCTACCAACAGCGGCGTTCGCATGAGGAAGCCGACAAGGAGATCATCAACGACGACGTTGTCTTCGAAGCCGAACTGGTAAAACAGATCGAGGTGAACATCGATTACATCCTCGAACTCGTAGCCAAATACCATGACGGGCATATGGAGGACAAGTCGATCCTCGCGGACATCAGCCGCACCATCATGTCTTCGCCCGACCTGCGCAGCAAAAAGGACCTCATCGACTCGTTCGTCGGGTCCCTGTCCTCAGGCGCGGACGTGCAGCGCGACTGGAAGGAATACATCGTCCGCAAGAAGCAGGAGGAGTTCGAGCGCATTGTCAGCGAGGAGCACCTGAAGACGGGACTGGCCGAGCAGTTCATCATCGACTGCTTCAAGGAAGGCTATGTCGACACGGACGGCACCAGAATAGTGTCGATGCTGCCCCCTGTGTCACGCTTCGCGCCGAGCAACGCGTACGAGCTGATGAAGAGCCGAGTCGTCGAACGGTTCCGCCAATACTTCGATCGCTTCGTCGGAATGTGAGGGAACGGCTATCCTTAGGTACGAAGCGACGGGGTGGCGAGTTCTAGTGAACGTTGCAACACCTGATACTCCTTGCGGTAGATCAGATGTTGCAACCACCACGAGAACCCACCATTCTGCTGATCGCAATCGTTTCCTGTTCCGCATCGCAGCATCGTTTGGATGGGCAAGCGGCCAAGTTGCAGCATGGGAATGATGAAGAGCGCCGACGGAACACCATTCGGCGTGGATGTTGAACGCCGCGCCCGCTCAATGAGAGAATGGAGGGACGCAATCGTCTTATGAAAGGGGAATCAATGACCGATCCCAGCAACGCGCCCGCACCACCCACGCCCACGCCTAACGGCGGCCCTATCCAACACCACTCAGGCACGCCCGAATATGGAGCCCCCACCGCGACGCCTGCGGGGCAGGATCACGGTCGTTTCGCCGCCCCAGCGTCAGCGGCGCAGCAGCAACCCTACGGCCAGCCCATCTACGGCCAGCAGGAGTATGGCCAGTCCTACGGCCAGTCCGCTCCGAACGCCAATCCCTATGCCCAGCCGTCCCCCGCCTACGGACAGGTTCCCCCCACCTACAACCAGTACGCGGCCCCCACCGGCGCGGTGCCGCTGAACAATCCGTACTACGGATGCCCCTTCTCCGAAGCCTTCCTCCGCTTCTGGCAGAAATACACGGTGTTCAGGGGACGCGCCTCCCGCAGTGAATTCTGGTGGTGGACGCTGGCCGCCGTCATCATCAACGCCCTGCTGTCCCTGCTCGGCGACGTCACGGACGGCAGGCTGGACTTCCTCACCAGCCTGTGGAACCTGGCCATCGTCGTCCCCGGCCTGGCGCTCGCCGTCCGCCGCCTGCACGATACGAACAAGCCCGGCTGGTGGGTCGCCGTCTTCTGCGGCATGATGACTCTGGGACTGCTCATCATGATCGTCGGCGGCGGCGCGGCGTTGTATGGCGCCATCGGCCACAACTACGATTACGGTTATGGCTACGGCTATGAGGCTCTGGCAACCGGCGGCTTCGGCGCGTTGGCCATCGGCGGATTGATCATGCTGGCCAGCGCGGTCACCGGCATTGTGTTCATGGCCCTGCCCTCCAAGCCGGAAGGCGCACGGTTCGACGACGACGCGGCGATCGGCGCCGCACCCCAAAACGCCTACGGTATGCCGTACGGCGCCTCCGCCGCCCCGGGATTCCCGGCTCCCGGCACCCCCGCCCAAGACTTCGGCCAGACCGTCCCCACGTATGGGCAGAACCCACAATACGGGCAGAACCAGCAGTATGGGCAGAACCCACAGCAATACGGGCAGACTCCACAATACGCACCGGCCCCGCAATACGGCCAGGTGCCGCCCGAACACGAGAACGCCGGCCCGGACTCCGGCGAAACCCGCTGAAGCGACGTGCATCAACGGTGAGGCCCGCTCGAGACGAACGGGGCCTCACCGTCATCGGCGGCGGCATGCCGCGCCGCCGTGCATCATCACACGTCAAGCGTCTCCACCGACAACGTCTGGGAAAGCGTATGCGACTCCCCCGGCGCCAACGTCACACCGCGGTCGCGGCATGCCGCCGCCTCCACCGCCACAAAACCACGCCATTCGCCCGGTCTGGCGCAACGCATATGGTCCCCTTCCTTGCCCGGGTTCCATACCACGGTCTGCGGCGAGCCGGATTTGACGATATACACCACGCGGCCCAGAACGGCGTCGCGCAACTGCACGGACGAATCCGAATAATACACGCGATCCACCGGCCGTTCGCCGAACGTCACCGCCTCCGGCTCCTGCAATCGCGGCGGGAAACCGGTCTCGGTGGCATCCAGATACGTCGCCCCCCGCAGACCCACCAGACCGGCGTCGGATACATCTCCCACATGCAGATAGGAATGCAGCGCGGCCTCATACGACATCGGAACATCACCGGTATTGACGACGGTCAGGCTCATCGTCAGCGTGTCAGCGGCATGCACGTCGTATGTGGCGCGGAAGCGCGCCTCCGGCTCGTCGTCAAGCCACGGCACTTCGCCATCCGTCAGACGCTCGGAATCCATCACATACCGCACCCGGTCATCGGTGAACCCCTCCTCATCCAGCGTCCACCGGCGCACCCTTGCGAATCCGTGGGATGGCGTAATCGCCAGCTGCCGGCCATGCGCGAATCCGGGCCCGAACCACGGAAAGCAGATCGGAACCCCGCCGCCGAGCGGCTTGCCAGGTTCGATGCGCCATGTGCTCGGCGTCCACACCACATCCGGCTGTCCTGCCGGGGCCCAGCGCAGCAGATGCGCTCCGTAATCGCTGATTACCGCGCTGCCGCCATCGTTGACAAGCGTGCGCAGATTGACATCGTTGTCCATAAATCTTCCACTTCCATTGCACGGACGATACTGTTCACCCCATAGGATACCGCCGCGGCGAAAACGATGGCAAAACAATCGCAAGACGGCGGCGCGCGACGCCGCCCGCGACGCCCGGCACCGGCTACAGCTCCACGGCCTCCTTGCCCGGATCGTCCTTGATGTGGGCGAACTTGGCGGCCAAAGCCTCCTTGTTGCGCTTCTCGTCCTCCTCCTTGGCCCTCCTCTTGGCCTCACCCGGATCCCAAAGCACATCGTCATGATGCCTGGTCCATTCGTCGCGGGCCAAAGGGGCGATGTATGCGGCGGTGGCGGCCAGGGTCCCGGCATCCCCGGACCCGGCACGGGCATCGAGAAGCCCTGAAATCTGCCAATCGGTCAGGCAGATACGCGGAATCGAGCACTGTTCGCGCAACTCATTGACATACAGCAGAATCGGCAGCACGGCGGTCGCCCGAGCCCGGGCGTCGGCGCCGGCGTCTTCGGCCACCACGCCCAACAACGCATCGCATACGGCGAGCGCGGTGGCGAAACGGTCGGCGACGTCCTCGGGTTCGCCGGACGCGGCCAGGCGGCCCTGAACGGCGTCGGCTTCGATCTGCGACTCCACGTCGGCTATCGTGGCGCGGACGGCGTGCGCGACGGAGTCGCTCCAATGGACGCCCAGCGTCGCGGCGGCGTCGAAGACCAGTCGCGCATCACCGGATGTGCAATACCCGGCCATCGTATCGTAGGCGTCATTGGCGGCAAGCAGCGCATCAACGATGTTCTGCGGACGGCCGGGAATCTCATCGGCACCCTCATACACGAATTCGGCGTCGGGCACGGTGACGTCCTCGCCGGTCAGTACGCGGGCGAACGCGCGGGTGAGGCGCACCTGCAGATTCTCCGCGTACTTGGCGTCATTGTCCATTTGCATGGCTTCGGTCAGCGGCCACAGGCCGATAAGCGCCGAGCCGGCTTCGGCGG
>OAVW01000541.1_pt1 | contig 11461 bp, 13 predicted proteins | sample 1495321 | NCBI WGS metagenome assembly OAVW01 (sample SAMEA2580108, study PRJEB22360) | human gut metagenome | biome: human gut; feature: human-associated habitat; material: faeces | place: Denmark | collected 2008/2010 | reverse complement strand
ATATCAGCTCATCGCGTTACATTCTCATATCCCCTGGTTATTATTAGAAAAAATATGATAGTCAGGGGATGATTGTGAAAAAAATTATTTGCTTAAGCTTAGCCTGCATCGCACTTGCTGCGTGTAAACCTTCAGAGGAAAAAGCGATTCAACTTGGGCAGCAAGAAATTGCAAATGGGTTGATGGACCCGGATAGCGCCAAGTTCAAAATGGTTAGGTTCAACATGGACAAGAACCAGGAGTCCGGGGATGTTGTCAGTGGTTTCGTATGTGGCAGAGTCGCTGGCAAAAATGGGTTTGGTGCGTATGTTGGATATCATCCTTTTTATGTTCATCTAAAGATGACCTCGAAAGGGATGTTTTCGAAAGGCGTGAGTTATGAAGTTGGAGAAAAAGCTATTTATCCCGATGGAAGAGATGAATCGTGGATAGATCTCGACGGAAACTCTTATGCCAGCCGCTGCGGCCCAACCCCTTCGGAGTAATTTGTTTATGGATAATTACTTTGATGATCCTTTGATCGAACCCGCAATCGAGTGGGTTGTTATTAATCAGAAGGTTTCCATATCGGGCATTCAGCGAAATTTTCGAATAGGGTACAACCGGGCAGGACAACTTGTTGAACTAATGGAAAATATCGGCCTTGTATCACCTCAAGGATTTGATGGTAATCGCACAGTGCTCTGCGCAGAACTTGAAATTGGGCTTTCGTTATTCAGGCAATATAAAGATGCTTTTGATGAAGAGCCTGATATGACAAACGTAATTTTATTTCCTGGTAAGAAATGAACCCAGGCCACGCCTAGGCAACCAAACAGTATTACCGCCTCGCATTAGCGAGGCTTTTTTTTGGAGTAAATATGGCGGTTGAAACCTACAGCTGGCGCTCGCAGCTCGGTGCTGGGGCGATTGAATATAGTCAAACGGTGCGCGCTGCGCAGTTTGGTGATGGCTATGAGCAGGTTGCTGATAATGGCATTAACTCTACTGCTATTCAGGTGCCAATGAAGCATACCGGCACCGAAACAGAGGTGAACAGTATTCGTGATTTCCTCCTGGCTCATACCGTTAAAGCTTTTATCATCACGCCGCCCGGCGAAGCGAAGGGGCTTTATCGGGTAGTCGCCGATTCCGTACGGAAAAATCAGATCAGCAGCAAGTTTGCTGAGCTGACGTTCACCATCAAACGGGCTTACGGAGTGTATGCATAATGGCATTAGTCGATCAGGCTGCGATGTTGGCACCGGGTGGCAGAGTACGCCTGGTTGAAGTTGACGCCTCAGAGTTCAGTGGCGGTATTCACCGTTTCCACTACGCACCTTTCCCCCATACACCGGAAGAGATCGATGCTGCCAATGGTGATGAAGAAAAGCTCGGACCAAAGCCAATCGTATTCGGTGGCAATACCTACGATTTTTGGCCGTTTCAGGTAGCAGGCCTGGAGCTTTCAACAGACCAGGCCGCAGAGCCGACACTCAGTGTTTCCAACCTCGACGGTCATATCACGGCGCTATGCCTGCAATTTAAAGACATGGTTAATGCCAAAGTGAGCATTATTGACACCTATTCGGTTTACCTCGATGCCGTGAATTACCCTGGTGGGGTGAACCCGACCGCCGACCCGTCGATGTTCACGCTTCAGACCTTCTGGCTTGACACGAAAACCTCCGAAGACGACGAAGTGGTTTCATGGTCACTCAGTAGCCCCGCAGACTTGCAGGGGCTTGTTATCCCAACCAGACAAATTACCTCGCTCTGCGAATGGGCGCTACGCGGGCAGTACCGGAGCGGCGATGGATGCACCTATAACGGTACGGCATATTTCGACGCGAAGGGGAATCAGGTTTCAGATCCTGCCCTTGATGTATGTGGTGGTTGCTTCAGTGACTGCCGTAAACGATTTGGCGCCGGCCTGGCAGATCCTAACGCAGCAATTCTCGACTTTGGCGGCTTTCCGGCAACTGTTCTCTTCACCCGATAAGCGGACATAGCAATGAATAAAACCATATTGGCAGCTATCCGTGCTCATGCGCTGGAGGAATCCCCGCGCGAGAGCTGCGGATTCGTTATTCAGTCTGGCCGTCGCCAGCGCTACATTCCCGTGCCGAATACGCACGAAAATCCGACAGAGCATTTCCGCATCGACGGCGAGCACTGGGCTAACGCCGAAGATATCGGGACGATTGTGCGCGTCATCCATTCCCATCCTGGCGATGGAGCAAGGCCGATTCCATCCGATCTGGACCGCCAGCAATGCAACAACTCCGGCGTGGTCTGGGGTATTTACGCGCCGGATAGCGACGAATACGCTGAGATAATGCCGGAGGCGGTACCCCTTATCGGGCGTCCGTTTATCTTGGGCTCAAATGACTGCTGGGGACTGGTAATGGATTGGCATGCCACCCAAGGCGTGAAGCTTAACGATTTCCGCGTCGATTACCCATGGTGGGAAAGCCAGTACCCGGACAACCTGTATTTCGACAACTGGGAGCGGGAAGGGTTTGTCGAATGCGACCCGTCGCCAGGCTGTATGGTCATCATGCAGGTTGAATCCAGTAAGTGGAACCACGCGGGGATCATTACCGAGGAAGGTGAGCTGCTTCACCATCTGTACGGGCAGCCATCCTGCATCACGCCGTATGCGCGCGGTTATTTCAAAGACAGGACGATGATCTGCGTCCGTCACAAAGAGCTACCGCAGGAGATTCAACCATGGCGCGTTTAACCACGATTCGATTGTACGGTGTGCTGGGAGCCCGGTTTGGCCGTGTTCACAGGCTGGCGGTGCAGACATCAGCTGAGGCGGTAAAGGCGCTTTGCATCAACCTGGACGGGCTGGAAAGCTATCTTCTGAACGCCAAAAAGAATGGCATGACGTTCGCGGTGTTTCGCGGCAGGCGCAACATTGGCGCGGATGATTTTAAGAACCTGGCCGGAAGCACCGATATTCGCATAGCACCAGTGATGGAAGGGGCAAAAAAAGCGGGTTTGTTCCAGACGATATTGGGTGCTGTCATGGTTGTGGCGGGCATCGTCGTCACGGGCATGACGTTCGGTTCAGCAGGTGTCATTGGCGCGGGAATGGTCTCCGCTGGTATCGGAATGATGGCTGGTGGAATTTACCAGATGCTTTCGCCCCAGCCCAAAGGACTACAGGGGCGAGACGATCCTGACAATAAACCCTCATATGCCTTCGGTGGCTCGGTGAATACTCTTGCGATGGGTAACCCGGTCGCACTTCTTTATGGTGAGCGCGAGATTGGCGGCGCCATCATCAGTGCCGGCATAGTCGCAGAAGACATCTGAAAACTCCTTTCTGAATATCAAGCACCCAATTGGGTGCTTTTTTTATGGATGTAATATGGAAGCGATCACTGGTGCAAAGGGTGGCAGCCAGAAGCAGCACACACCTGTAGAACAGCCCGATTCGGCTCAGTCAATGGCGCGCTGCCGCATGCTGCTGGCGCTCGGGGAGGGGGAGTTTGCTGGTGGCCTGGATGCGACCCGGATATTCCTGGACGGTACGCCGTTGGGAAACCCCGACGGAACGATGAATTTTGAAAATGTGTCATGGGATTTCCGGCCTGGCACACAGACCCAGACACCAATACCGGGATTCCCTGCAGTCGAGAATGAAACTACGGTTGGGGTATCGCTGACAAAGGCCACACCATGGACCCGCGCACTGAGTAACACCCAGATTGACGCGGTGCTGGTTCGTATTGGCATCCCTGGGTTACAGCAGCAGGAAAACGATGGGGATATTGTCGGCACTACGGTTCAGTACCATATTGATCTGGCGGTGGACGGTGGCGCTTACTCGACAGTCATGACTAAAACCGTCACAGAGAAGCTCAGCTCGCTCTATGAACTAACCCACCGTATTAATCTTCCCAAAGCCAGCACTGGCTGGCAAATTCGAGTGGTGCGTGACACCGATGACAGCACCAGCCAGATGCTGCAGAACAAAACGCAGGTGCAAGCGATTACTGAGGTGATCGATGCTCGCCTGCGATATCCACACACAGCGCTGCTGTACGTGTCCTTTAACGCAAAGTCATTCAACAACATCCCTAAGATTTCCTGCATGCCGAAGGGGCGCATCATCCGAATCCCTTCGAACTATGATCCAATAGCGCGGACTTATAGCGGAACATGGGACGGGACGTTTAAATGGGGCTGGACGAATAACCCGGCGTGGATTTGGTTCGATGTTCTGACTGAGCCGCGCTTCGGCCTTGGGCGCCGCGTGACGCCAGAAATGCTCGATAAGTGGGAGCTCTATCGCATCGCCCAGCGCTGTGACCAGAAGGTACCCGACGGGAAAGGCGGAAGCGGTACCGAGCCACGCTTCATGTTTGACGTTTACATCCAGTCCCAGGCTGATGCCTGGCAGGTGATTAAAGATATTGCCGCGGGCTTCAACGGAATGACTTTCTGGGGCAACAACATGTTCAATGTTGTCTCTGACATGCCGGCGGACACTACGAAGTTGCAGATCCTCACTCGCGCATCAGTGGTGGGTAAGCCGGTGTACTCGAGTGGCAGTGAGAAAAACCGATTCTCCAGCGCGCTGATTAACTTCAGCGATCCGGATAACCACTACCAGGACCGCACCACGGCAGTGATGTTTCCGGAACTGGTGAGGCAGTTCAAGTTTAAGCAGACACAAATCACTGCGATCGGTTGTACGCGTGAGAGCGAGGCGCAGCGGCGTGGCGGGTGGGCGGTGTATTCCAACTCCCTTGACCGCATTATCACGCTTCAGACTGGACTTGATGGCTTTGTATTCGTGCCGGGCACCGTATTTGCGTTTGCAGATGAACGCCTGTCAGGGCGCGTTTACGGCGGGGGCGTATCACCGGGTATAACGCTGGTCTTAAGGCCGTGACCACTGACCGGGGCACCAGTGCGGTGGCGGGCGATACGCTGATGATTCGCACCCAGGGCGGTACCGTTGAAAGCCGGGTGATACAGGCTGTAAATGGCACGCAGCTGATCCTGTCCACGCCGTTCACGGCGGCGCCATTACCTAATGCCGTATTCGTCATTGATGCTGGTCAGTTGCGCCTGCAGTATTTCCGGGTAACGAACCTAAAATTTGATGATGAGGAAAACACCTTCACCATTACCGGTGCGGAGTATAACGCGTCGAAATACGACGCCGTTGATAACAACGCTCGCCTCGATACTCCTCCGATAAGCCTGATTCCGACCGGGCTAGTTAACCAGCCGACCAACATCGTGGTATCGAGCTATGATGCGGTTCGCCGGGGGCAGCGCGTGGCCACGCTAACCGCCTCATGGGATGCACCAGTTGATAAAGACGGCAAACTGCAGTCGGACGTCATAGCGTACCGGGCACAGTGGAAGCGCGGAAATAACGAGTGGGTAAACGTACCTGAAACCGGGTTGCGAAATATCGAAGTGCCTGGCATTTTCGAGGGCGATTACCTTGTGCGCGTCCGTGCGATTAATTCTGGGGGAGCGTCCAGCCTTTGGGCCACCTCTGCGTTGACCCATCTTACCGGCCGCACCGGTGAAGTCCCAAAACCGATTGGACTTCGTACCACTGCAATCAACTGGGGTATACAGATTGACTGGTCCTTCCCGATTGATACAGGTGACACGCTCCAGACCGAGTTGCAGTATTCGGTAAACGGCAACGGTGATAACCCTCTGTTGCTTGCCGGAGTTCCTTATCCACAACACACCTATACCCAACTGGGCTTAAAGGCCGGTGTTGAATTTTGGTACCGGGCCCGCCTGGTTGACCGCATTGGTAATCAGAGTGATTGGACCGACTGGGTTCGCGGCATGTCAAATGATAACGCCGATGATTATCTGGGTGATATCGCAGACGATTTTCTTACATCTGCTGATGGGGAGCGCCTCACTGGTGACATTGATACCAGTCTTGAAGCCGCAATGCAGAATGCGCTGGCGAACCACGGAACAGTTGAGCACCAGTGGGCACAATACGGGGAAGTGCGCGCCGATATCCTGGTTGTTAAAACGACCATTGCTGAAGTTGATAAGGCAATGGCCGAACTTTCGACGCAGGTGCAGGCGCAGATTGAGGATGTTACCGCTTCCCTGGAAGACAAGCTTACCGCCGTCGTTGATGCCTCCGGCGCTTCGGCTATCTACACCCTCAAAACGGGCGTGAGGATAAACGGCATCATGTATAACGCCGGGATGTCGATTGCCGTTCTGGCGCAGGCAGGGCAGCCGATTGTTACCCGAGTAGGTTTCAACGCTAACCAGTTCGTACTGATGAGTGGCAGTGGCGATACCCAGTATTCGCCGTTCGCTGTGGTTAATGGCCAAGTCTTTATCAGCTCAGCGTTTATTCAGGATGGCACGATCACCAATGCCAAAATCGGTAACTTTATCCAGTCCAACAATTATGTTGCAGGGTCTGTCGGATGGAGGCTGGATAAATCAGGAACATTTGAGAACTACGGTTCGACAGCTGGAGAGGGAGCCATGAAACAAACAAACCAGACAATCAGTGTGCGTGACGCCAACAATGTGTTGCGGGTGCAGATCGGGAGAATCACGGGAACATGGTAAACATTGGGCCTGAGGTGGGGCCCTTTTTTAGGATGAACAGCGATGGCTCATTACGGTGTTGAAACCTGGGACGCCTCAGGCAGGGTGAACAACTATGGAATTAAGCCTGTCAGTGTAAGCGGCTACCTACAGTTGGCCCAGAATGAAAAAACAGGCTCTTACTCCGTAGTGCTTCCACCGGGGTGTAAGCTTACTTATTTTCAGATCATGAACGGCGATCAGTGGGGAACGAGCCGGAGGAAGATCACTATTTCAGGTGGCACCGCAACGGTATCGGCAGTGGGCGATACCGACTATTCTGCAGGGACTGAGCCTGCGGCCGCGGCGTATATCATTTTCCAGATAGAGAGAGCATAAATGGCGCAGTATGGCGTTTTACTGACGACGACGGCCGGAGAAGTATGGGTCACCGCTAACAGTTCGCCTATTTCGTTGCAGGCACGGAAGACAGCAGAACTACAGGGGACATCGGGTTTCAATACCAAAGTGACGCACACATTTCCCTCAGGTCAGCCCGTTGTCGCCTTTGTTCATTGCACGGTTGAGGTGGAAATCACCCAGACGATAAGCGGGAACACCATCACTATTGATTTCCTCAGACCAAATGCAACCGGCACAGCGTATGTTTATTTTTTCTCTATTTTCCCACAGACAAAGCCAGACTACGGGCTGGCCGTCTTGGATGCGTCAGGGACGCTTATTTTGACAAACGAAACGCGCACACTCAGTGATGTGGTAACCCTCGGTACTGCCGGAGTAGATGCAAGTTCAGGCTATAACATCAATACCACGCTGGCGGGGAAATGGGCCTGTATGCCTGCCATTCTGGGTTTGATTACTGGAGTGATATCGGCTGGCGGCCAGCCGCAGCCCTACTCGGCGATATACAAGAGCATGGCGAAACTTGAGGGAGGCAACACGCGAATATTCGCCAGACCACAAACAACGCCCAGCGGAAGCCTTCAGAACGTCGCGTATTCGAATCTGAGAAACGTGATTATGGCCATCAACTGCGTCAACTACGATTGATCGTTTTCGGCGATCAATTATGTGTTATTGATCTACAAAATCAACTATATCCATTTGATTCATCTTGTTATTGTTTAGCTTCGTTAATATCCTGGGATATAACCACGATGAAAAACATGATTCTTTGCCTGGCGGTGGCTGTATTGCTCTCCGGTTGCGCTGGCGTTCTTCAGAAGCAGCAACCCATATGTACCGGAACGGCCCTGATCGGGGGACAGGAAAACATCGTCCAGATTTACGGAGTGCGCAAGCAAAGTAACCAGACCCAGTACCGCTCCGGTTACCCATTTAACTGGTCATGGGTCAGCGCAAACACGTTCAGTAGTACCACCTGCCATTAACTCAAACATTTTTGAATAAACCTCGCTCCGGCGGGGTTTTTTATTGCCCGAAAGGAGCGCATATGTCTGCAGGAACTATCACCCTGACAAACGGGTCCGCTGTTGTTGGCGGTTCCGGAACCTCATTCGCAACCGAACTCGCCGCAGGTGATTTCATTGTTTCGGCTGTGGGCGGTGTGCCCTACACGCTGCCGGTGAAAACGGTCGACAGTAATACCCAGGTGACGCTGGTCAGCAACTTTACCGGGCCAACGCAATCCGGCGCTGCCTGGTCAGCCGTCCCCCGCGTTGCGCTGAACATGGTAACTGCTGCGCTGGTGGCACAAAGTGCAGAAGCGCTGCGTGGACTGAATTACGACAAACAGAACTGGCAAAGTATTTTTTCTGGAAACGGCAATGTAACAGTAACTTTGCCGGATGGGACGAAATGGACGGGACCAGCATGGAATAGCATTACCACTACTCTCTCAGGCAAGGCGGCAAAAGGTGCAAACGATGACATTACCTCGCTAAGCGGACTCACTACAGCGCTGTCTCTGGAGCAGGGTGGTACTGGTTCGACAACTGAAACTGGCGCTCGCAAAAACCTCGGTCTGGGAACTTCTGCAACGAAAAACACAGGAACAACGAGCAATGATGTCATGCAGCCAGGCATGTTTGGGCTTGGTCGTCCGGATGGGGCATTAATATTCAACACAACGAGCCAGGATGATCTTCTTGTTGGATTGACAGGGTATGGGCTTACGGTTCTTCGAAATAATGCACAGATACCAGAGCCATGGAATATATGGAACTATTCACCGACAATATTTGCCCGTGCAGGTGATACGTATAGCCTTTTTTCAATGCCTTTTCAGTCATCTGGAAAAGTACGTGTTTTTGGGGGCACTACAGCATCAGGCTGGACTCATAGCAGGATATTATACGATGATAAAAATACTGTTGTAGATAGCAATGGCTTCATAAAGCAGGCATCCCCGGTCGTCAAAATCTTCACTGATGGTAAGTATGAAACTAACGACGAATCAGAAGGCGTCACGGTCACTCGTCTGGATGTCGGGCAATATCTTATTGAAGGCTGTAAAGCACTCAATTCAGACGCTGCATGGGGAGGTATCGACGGAGGGTTTGAGATTCCCACAGACAGGAATAAGCAACCGCTTATATGGCTGGACTACGAGGTTAACGCAGACGGCTCTGTGCTGGTAAAAACCTATCACCGCGAACATCCTTCTGCGCCAGCATTTGCCAGGAATGAGCGTGATGGATTGGCAGATGGCGAGCCGGTTGACATCCCGGCTGACCAGTTCGTCAGCGTTCGTGTAGAAATGCCAGCTGACAGCATCTGGAATCAGAAACAAGCGGAAGAGGCTTTAAAGCAGGAACAGGGCTCGTAAAAAACCGCTGCCCATCGTATGCAAGAATGGGCGGCGGCTTAAATCTGCTCACAAAGGGCTTTTGCCATAAAATTTACAAAACTCATAATTCGAAGCGGCATAGAAACTTAGAAACGAAACGGCGAAGCTTTAAGCAGTTACAGTTGAGCCTGGATCTTGCGGACACTTACAAATAAAACTACTGTATATAAAAACAGTGTTTGGGGTGTGTGCAATGGAATTAATCAGGCCAACAGAACTGAGAGAAATTATCGCTCTTCCGCTTTTCAGTGACTTAGTACAGTGTGGTTTCCCAAGCCCCGCGGCTGATTACGTTGAACAGCGCATTGATCTCAATGAGTTACTTGTTGCTCATCCGAGCTCAACGTATTTCGTCAAAGCCGCTGGCGATTCTATGATCGAAGCCGGGATCAGTGACGGTGATCTGCTGGTAGTTGACAGCTCCAGGACTGCTGAGCATGGTGACATTGTCATCGCTGCGGTGGAAGGGGAGTTCACTGTTAAACGCCTGCAGCTGCGCCCGACCGTGCAACTCAATCCTATGAACAGCGCCTACAGCCCGATTGTTGTTGGCAGCGAAGACACACTGGACGTTTTCGGCGTCGTGACTTTCATCGTTAAATCTGCGAGCTGAATATGTTTGCTCTCTGTGATGTGAATTCGTTCTACGCATCATGCGAGACTGTATTCAGGCCGGACCTGAGAGGGCGGCCGGTTGTCGTTCTCTCAAATAACGATGGCTGCGTGATCGCGCGCAGCGCAGAGGCAAAAGCCGCAGGGATAGCAATGGGCGAGCCTTTCTTCAAGCAAAAGGAGATTTTCCGGCGCGCTGGCGTTGTTTGCTTCAGCAGCAATTACGAGCTTTACGCTGATATGTCGAACCGGGTAATGACGACGCTGGAAGAAATGAGCCCCCGCGTCGAAATTTACAGTATTGATGAAGCTTTTTGTGACCTGACGGGCGTTAGGAACTGCAGGGATTTGACTGACTTTGGCAAAGAGATCCGCGCTACGGTTCTGAAGCGTACGCACCTTACCGTTGGCGTTGGCATTGCTCAGACAAAAACACTCGCTAAACTCGCTAATCACGCCGCAAAGAAATGGCAGCGACAGACGGGCGGGGTAGTTGACCTGTCAAATGTCGATCGGCAGCGTCGGCTGTTGGCGATCGTGCCTGTAGAGGATGTTTGGGGCGTTGGTCGCAGAATCAGTAAAAAGCTTAATGCCATGGGCATCAAAACAGCTCTGGACCTCTCTGAGCAGAGTACGTGGATTATTCGAAAGCACTTCAATGTCGTCCTGGAGCGAACGGTTCGGGAGCTGCGGGGCGAACCATGTCTTGATCTGGAAGAGTTTGCGCCAGCAAAGCAGGAAATTGTCTGTAGTCGTTCTTTCGGCGAACGCGTCACAGAATATGAGCAGATGCGTCAGGCCATCTGCAGCTATGCGGCCCGAGGTGCTGAAAAACTACGTGGCGAGCACCAGTATTGCCGTTTTATATCTGCATTCGTGAAAACCTCTCCCTTTGCGCTTAATGAGCCGTATTACGGTAACAGCGCGTCAGTGAAGCTTCTTACCCCCACCCAGGATTCCCGCGACATCATCAACTCCGCGGTAAAGTGCCTGGACAAAATCTGGAAAGACGGACACCGGTACCAGAAAGCCGGAGTAATGCTGGGTGACTTCTTCAGCCAAGGCGTAGCCCAGCTAAACTTGTTCGACGAAAACGCACCGAGGGCAGGTAGCGAAAGGTTGATGGAAGTGCTTGATCACCTGAATGCTAAAGATGGAAAAGGCACGCTCTACTTTGCCGGGCAGGGCATACAGCAGCAGTGGCAGATGAAGCGAGAAATGCTTTCGCCGCGGTATACTACGAGATACTCAGATCTGCTTGTTGTCAGGTGACGGGTTCGATTAAGTCAGGGCCCTGGTTCTTCACATTACCCACGGCGCGCTTCACGGCGTGCCAGATAAACTTGTCGGAAGGCACGGCGCCGTCGGACGCTATCTCTTCAGATTCTTTCCCGCCTATGTCTTGGCGCATCCATTCGCGCGCCGCTTCAGGTGACAGAACCAGTGGCCGGCGGTCGTGAATATCGACCAGCCCTCGCGCGTCGA
>OAVW01000539.1_pt1 | contig 11480 bp, 10 predicted proteins | sample 1495321 | NCBI WGS metagenome assembly OAVW01 (sample SAMEA2580108, study PRJEB22360) | human gut metagenome | biome: human gut; feature: human-associated habitat; material: faeces | place: Denmark | collected 2008/2010 | reverse complement strand
ATGCTGCTGCCGCGTGGCCACGAGCCGATGGACAACAGCGCCTACCCGTGGCTGCTGGCGGGCGCGAAGACCCTCTCCTACGCGGTGAACATGGCGGTCCTGCGGTACGTGCAGGAGCGCGGCGCGGACGACGCTATCTTCATTACCGATGAGCGTCGCGTGCTGGAGGGCGCCACCTCTTCGGTGCTGGTTGCCAAGATTGAGGACGGCAAGAAGGTGCTGTACACGCCCGAGCCGAGCCACGGCATCCTGCCCGGCACCACGCAGGGCGCGGTGTTCGAGGCGGCACGCCAGGCTGGCTGGGAGCTGGGCTTCGGTCCGCTCTACCCGCAGGATTTGTTTGAGTCGGATGGCGTGTGGTTGGCGTCGTCGGTACGTCTGATTGCGCCGGTAACTCACCTGAACGGCACGGCGCTGGCGCATGACCCGGAGCTGACCGCGACCCTGTTGAACTACCTGGCGCAGCAGAGCTAAACGCGTACAAAAGGGACGGCATTATCCGTAGCGACATCAGGGTGTCCGAAGCGAAGCGAGGACGGGTGCCCCTGTAGGAGCGAGGATGATGCCGTCCCTTTTCGTATATCTGGAGAAGCTCTGTAGGAACGAGGGCGAATACCGTCTCCCAAGCGGAGCCACGAAAACGGAACCGCAAGCTACTGCCGGAAAGAACTAGGCCCAGAGGAACTGGATCGTACCCGCCGCAATAGATGCACCGTACGCAACAGCAATAATGACGGCGGAAGCAATGCTCACGTGCACGTCACGGGGCGAATAGGACGGCACACGAGCCCAGGTGCGTTCGCCTGCGCCGAAGCCGCGCGCCTCCATGGTGATGGCGGGGCGGGAGCCGCGGCGGATAGCCTGCACGAGCAGGGCGAAGCTTTGCCCGCCAAAGGTTTGGGCGCGTCCGGCGAGGGATTGGCCTGCGCCGAGTCCGCGGGCGCGTCGTGCCTGGCCGAGGGCGTTCCATTCGGCGAAGAGGATGCCGACGAGGCGGAGTGCTGCGACGGTGGCGAGCACGAACCGGGAGGGTAGTTTGAAGGTTTGTGCGAGGGAGTCGCCGAGGTCGGTCGGGTCGGTGGTGAGTACGAATGCGAGGGTGGGTAGGACCATGGCGAGGGAGCGGATCATCATGGCTGCACCGACGGCGGCGGAGTCGGTGGTGATGCTGTTGAAGCCGAGGTCGAGGATGGTGGTGCCGGTTTTGGCGCTGAGCATGGCGACGGACCAGCCGGTGGTGATGACGGCGATGAGGATGGGCCAGAAGCGGGTGAGGACGTTGACGGGTCGGAATCCGACGAGGATGAATCCGAGCAGTTCGAGGGCGAAGAGGATTCCGGAGGTGAGGGGGTCGCGCACGATGAGTGCGGCGATGATGAGGGTGAAGGAGACGATGAGTTTTACGCCGGCGTTGAGGTTGCTGAAGTAGCTGGTTCGGTCGATGGTGCCGAAGAAGTCGGTGTTCATGCGTTCTCCTTTCCGGGGGTGGTGAGGGCGGGTAGGGTGATGTGGTTGCCGCCGAGTGCGGCGGTGTAGTCTTCGTCGTGGGTGATGGAGATGATGGCGGTGCCGTCTGCGAGGAGTTCGCGGATGAGGTCGACGAGTTCTGCCCAGGTTCGTGCGTCTTGGCCGAAGGTGGGTTCGTCGAGGATGAGGATTTTGGGTGCGGTGGCGAGTGCGGAGGCTACGGAGAGTCGTCGTTTTTCGCCGCCGGAGAGGGTGAAGGGGTTGGCGTCGAGTAGGTGGGTGAGGCGTAGGCGGGTTGCGAGTTCGTTGGTGCGGGCGGTGAGGTCGTCTTCGTTGAGGGGGTTGCGGGTGAGTGCGGCGAGTCGGCGGGGGCCGAGTTCGAGTTCTTCGCGTACGGTTCCGCGGATGAATTGGTATTCGGGTTCTTGGAAGACGTAGCCGATGCGGCTGAGCATTTGGGCGGGGGTCCAGGTGGGCACGTCCCAGTGGGCGCGCTCGCTGTCGTGGTTGCCGCCGTGGTTGCCGTCGTAATTACGCAGCGCGTCGGTGGCGGTGAGGGTGCCGTCGGGTGCGGTGAGGAGCCCTGCGAGGGTGAGGGCTAGGGTTGATTTGCCGGCGCCGTTGGGGCCGAGCACGCTGAGGTGTTCGCCGGCATGCAGGGTGAGGTTGATGCCGCTGCGTAGGACGGGTAGGTCGGTGGGTGCGGGTGCGGGGGTGTCGCCAAGGCGTTTGATGGTGCGTCGGCGTGCGCGTCGTTGTTTGGGGGTGGGTTGTGCGCGGGTGATGCTGAGGTTTTCGGCGCGCAGTAGCGCCTCGCCGTGTTCGCTATTGCCCGCAACCTCGCCGCCCGCAATATTACCGGTCTGCGGTGCACGCGGCACGTAGTTGGGTACCCATACGCCTGCGTCGATGAGTTCTCGGCGGGCTTCGGTGAGTACGGTGTCGGGTGCGCCATCGTGGGTGATGGTGCCGCCTTCGCCGAGCACGATAATGCGGTCCATGTGCGGCGCCCAGATGCTCACGCGGTGTTCTACGACGAGCAGGGTCGCGCCGGTCGCCTCCGTAGCGGCAAGGATGCTGTCGCGTACTTCCTGCACGCCGGAGGGGTCGAGGTTGGCGGTGGGTTCGTCGAGGATCATGGCGCCGGGGTGCATCGAGAGGATGCCCGCCAGGCCGAGGCGCTGTTTCTGTCCGCCGGACAGCGCGCTGCTGGGGTGGTCGAGGGGCAGGTGGTTGAGCCCTACTGCGGTGAGGGCTTCGGTGACGCGGCCCCAGATTTCTTCGCGGGGTACGCGCAGGTTTTCGGGGCCGAAGGCGACGTCGTTGCCGACGGTTGCCATGACGATGGAGGATTCGGGGTCCTGCTGCATCATGCCTGCGGTGCCGCGCGCTTCGGCGGGTGCTTGCCCGTTGATGGTGATGGTGCCGCCGGCGGATTCGCCGTCGTCATCGTGGAGCACACCGGCGATGGCGTGCAGGAGCGTCGATTTGCCGGCGCCGGAGGTGCCCAGTAGCAGGACTTTTTCACCGGGGTTGATGGTGAGGTTGAGTCCGCTGATGACGGGTTCTGGGCGTCCGGGGTGGTGCCAGCTGAAGTTGTTGAGCTCGATGCGCGCCCCGCGCGGTGTTGCTTCCATGATGGTTCCTTAGCCTTGTGGCTGCTGTAGTGTGCCGAGTGGTGACTCGTGGTGAGTGACTAGTTGGTGGCTAGTTGCTGGTGGTTAGCGGCGGGTCTTGCCGGATGCCAGCGAGGAGAGCACACCGGTCTTGGCGAGGTTCTGCACGAGAATCCACGCCAGGAAGCCTGCGATAACTGCACCGGAGATGACGGCGCATGCTACGTAGATGATTGCCTTGACCGGTTCCATGTCGGGGTAGTAGATGAAGATTTCGTTAACACCCATGAACAGGCCGCTGAGTGCACCGGAGAAGATGGCGACGGTTGCGTTCCAGCGGCGGTAGCGGAAGATTGCGAAGGCGATTTCAGCGCCGAGGCCCTGGAAGAGGCCCGCGATCAGGATTTCGCCGCTCCATGCGCCGCCGGTGAAGAGTACGGAGATGAATGCTGCGACGATTTCGCCGAAGAGTGCGGCACCGGGCTTGCGGATGAGCAGACCGCCGAGGGTGCCGCCGAGTAGCCACGCGCCGGCGACGATGGGGCGGAATTCGGGTGCTGCTACGAGTGCGGTTTTGGCGGCGGGGCCGACTGCGATGTCCCAGATCCAGAAGATGACGGCGCAGGCTACTGCGATAACTGCGGCGATGACGATTTCGTTGACTCGCCAGCGCAGGTTCGGCTTCTTCGCTTCTGCCTGGGTGGATGCCTGGGAGGCGGGGGTTGCGTTCTGTGACATTGGTGGTCCTTCCGTCGTTGGAAGGGGAATGTCCTCGCCCTCTGATTGGACGAGGGCATTGAGAAGAAATTCGACTCCCTACGCCGGTACTAACCGGATCAGGTTCGAGGGTCTGCTTAGCACTCTCAGCGCCTCGGTGGCGCTCCCCTGTCGTGTGGGGTTCCTTGTCCGTACCGTTGTGGTGCGGGTGGAAGCCCAGGTTCGATTGTAGGCGTGTCTGGCTGTTCGTGCCAATTTGCCGCTTTTTGTTTCGTTCTTCTGCCCACATTACAGAATTGCACGGTGTACAATTTTGGGACGGAGAGGCTCCGAGGCGGCACGAACGCCTTAAACCCTATACGCTAGGGAGTGGCGCTCTTTTCTCACCCAACCCCGAAGGGGTTCACGGGCAGGACGCCGCATCGTATACAGCTAAGGAGATACACATGAACCCCGTCGCTAAGCTTGCTATTGCGGGTATCAACATGGGCGCTGCTGCCCTGGTTGGTAAGGGCCTGGGCGCAGCCTGGACCAAGGCCTCCCGGTACCCACCCTCCCGCCATTTCCCACGAGTCTGAAGACACCCTGCGTCAGGTCATCCTCTGGACCGTTCTGACCTCCGTCGTGGGTGCTGTGGTGAGCTTCGGTATTGCTCGCCTGCAGCGTCGTTTCTTCAACTAAGACTTTGCGCCTTCCGCGCGAATGTTCATGAGCTAGGCGGTACGTATCTCCACTCGGTACGTACCGCCTGGTGTTCCATCTTCAGCACGCCCGCTCTACTTCAGCCGGTTTCATGCCGCCGCTACGCTGAAGCGCCACCTCGGCATCTGAAAGCACAACTATGACTATTTCTTCTCCCCGCCGTAAGACGAAGGCTCCGCCTAGGGTCGTTGACCATGCGAATAGCCGCCGCTCGATCGCGTCCTGGGTCATGTGGGATGTTGGCTCGTCGAGCTTCGACTCGATTATGACGACCTTCATCTTCACCGTGTACCTGACCAGCAGCTACTTCGGCACTCCCGAAGAGACTTCTTCGGCGTTGTCTTTGGGTCTGACCATTGCCGGTTTCCTCATTGCTATCCTGGCGCCGGTCACCGGTCAGCGTAACGACAAGTCCGGCCGCGGCATCTTCTGGCTCGGTGTGAACACCATGCTGCTGGTCGGCTCGATGGCGGCGTGCTTCTTCGTGGGCCCCACCCCGCAGTACCTGTGGCTGGGTGTCACCCTGATTTCTGCGGCGAGCGTGTTCAGCGAGTTCGCGTACGTGAACTATAACGCCGTGCTACCGCGCATCTCCCACCCGGAGAATATCGGTAAGATTTCGGGCGCCGGATGGGCTGCCGGCTACATTGGCGGCATCCTGGCGCTGGCTGTGGTGCTGTGGGGTTTTGTGCTTACCCCCGAGGTGCTCGGCCTGACCACCGATAACGCCCTGAATATCCGTGCGGTCGCGCTGTTCGCCGCCGCCTGGTGCCTCTTCTTCTGCGTGCCGCTGCTGGTGCGTATGCGCACCCGCGAGCGCTTCCTGCCGGAGGTGCTGCCCACCCGCGAGCTGCGTTTCCTGGAGCTCGGTATGGAGCGTCTCTCCCCGGCTCGTCAGGGCGGCCTGCTCGCCTCCTACAAGGCGCTGTGGCGCACGATTCGTCGCCTGAAGATGACGTCCCCGCAGACCCTGTGGTTCCTGATTGCTTCGGCGGTGTTCCGTGATGGTCTGTCCGGTATTTTTACGTTCGGCGGTATTCTTGCGGCGGGCACGTTCGGTTTCAGCACTTCCGAGGTGATCCTGTTCGGTATTGCCGGTAGCGCTGTCGCGGCGGCTGGCGCGATCCTGGGCGGCTACCTGGATGACTACCTGGGCCCGAAGGCGATTATTGTTATCTCGCTGGTCTGCATTATCTTGGCGGCTACCCCGCTGATGTTCTTCCCTCAGCCTGGTGTGTTCTGGGTATGCGCCCTGCTGTTGTGCCTGTTCGTGGGCCCGGCACAGTCGGCGTCCCGCACCTTCCTGGCGCGTCTGGCGGATCCCGGTACTGAGGGTGAGCTGTTCGGCCTGTACTCGACCACGGGTCGTGCCACCAGCTTCCTGGCACCGATGCTGTTCGGTCTGTGCGTGAGCATCATGGGCGCGCAGATTTGGGGTGTGCTCGGTATTCTGATTGTTGTGGTGGCGGGTCTGCTCCTGCTGCTGCCGGTGAAGGCGCCCGGTCCGTTGCGTATGCGTGCGGCGCGCCGCGAGCAAAAGCGTGAACAGAAGCGCCGCAACAAGGCAGCCCAGTAGTGCTGATTGGTAAGGCGTCGCGGGGCTAAGCGTCCTTGCAAACCCCGCAAATACAAGCCTGCAAACGCAACCTCGTAAACGCAACTTTGCAAACACACAGGGAGGGGCGGGGAGAAGATTATCTTCTACCCGCCCCTTCCTTGTGCTTAAGCAGTGCCTACCAAGCAGCGCCTATAGAGCAGTGCTCAGGAAGCCTCGCCAGAGAGCCGTGTCAGTAAGCCGCAGTGGCTAGTCCTCCACCACGTCATCCTCATCCTCAGAGACAGCGTCCTCAGAGGAATCCAGCGCAATCTGCTGCTCCTCCTCATCCAGAACCTCATCACTCGTCATCTGAGCCCAGGTCGCGTCATCAATCAGCGGATCATCAATCACACGGACCCACAGCATCGAACCAGCCGCCATAGCGCTCAAATTCTCGTCATACGCCTCCGCAGGCAGACCCTCAAAGATCTCAGCCAGACGCGCAAACAGGTCATCGTACGAAATGTCGCCCTCAGCCTGCAGCCAGCACTCAGCCGCAAAATCAGACAGCTCATTCAGTTCAGTGTCACACAGCAGCAAGAACGGGCCGTCCTCACCCACACGCACACCCGAAGTACCCGGCATACGAGACACCGCAATCGTACCGTTCAAGAACACACCCGGCAGGTGATCCTCAACCGTGTACTTCTCCAGGCTCTCAACCTCATCAGCATTCGGCAGCTCACCACCATTCAGCAGATCCTGAACCAGCGGCAAAGTATCCTCAACCTCCGAGTACACCAGGCGCCACACGCCACCGCAACGCTCCACCAGCTTAGCCAGCGACACAACACCCTCAGGGTGACGCGCCAGACCCGAGCTCTGCTCACTCAAGAACACCAGAGCCTCATGCAACGGAACACGCTCAAAATACGGCTCCGAAGCCGACTCATCACGAGAAATGAACACAATACGCGACAGCTTATAGCTGAGGTCATCACGATCAACCACGTTCAAACCCAGATCCACCGGGTTCTGCTGATCCTTCGGCGCATTCGGGTCAACAATCACAGACAGCGGCTTCGGATACGGCGACACAACACCCTCATCCGAAATAATCGCAGTCTCATCAGTCAGATACGCAAACTTCGAACCCAAGAAACGCGACGCAGTCGTCTTACCGCTACCAGAAACACCCACCAGCGCAACAGCGCGCTTCGACTCAGGGTCACCAATAACAGCCGCATGCAGCATCACACCGCGACCAACCAGCTGCTCAATCATCGCCAACGTAATACGGCTCGTCAGATCCTGCATACCCGAATCATCATCAGCCACACGCAGCGTCGAAACCTTATCAAACGAACCCATCAACGGATTCGCCAAATCCATCACCGACTCATCAGTCGGCGCATGAACCAGCATCACCTGATCAAAACGAGACAACGAAGCATACGCCTCATCAGGAGTATCAAAAAACTCCGGAGCAAGAGGCTCCCACGCCTTCTTAAAACGCTCCACAAAAGAGTCCGACATATCAATCAGATACAAAGAAACTTCCGCGCCAGCAACACGCAGAACAACAGGCTTCAGATTCATCAAAAATCCTTAGAGAGTGAGAGATAAAAACCCGCACGCGAGTGAACGCACGAGCACAACAGGCGAAAAAACCGCCCAACGCGGGCGCACAAACACAAAGCCTGCACGCCCGCACCCCAAAGCGGGAAAAACTAAGACTCCACAGAACCATCCGCAGGAATCATCGTCTGATGAAAATTCAAATAACTACGCGAAGCAGTCGGGCCGCGCTGACCCTGGTAACGGTTACCATACGCACCAGAACCATACGGATGCTCAGTCGGGCTACTCAAACGGAAGAAACACAACTGACCAACCTTAGAACCCGGCCACAACATAATCGGCAAAGTCGCCATATTCGACAACTCAAGCGTCACATGCCCCGAAAAACCAGGATCAATAAAACCAGCCGTAGAGTGGGTCAGAAGACCCAGACGACCCAACGACGACTTACCCTCCAAACGGGCAGCCACATCATCAGGCAGAGTCACCTTCTCATACGTAGAACCCAACACAAACTCACCCGGATGCAGAATAAACGGCTCATCAGGAGCCACCTCCACCAGGCGCGTCAAATCCTCCTGCGGCTGAGCAGGATCAATATGCGGGTACTTATGGTTATCGAACAGACGGAAGAAACGATCAATCCTCACGTCCACACTTGCAGGCTGAATCATCGACTCATCGAACGGATCAAGAACGATGCGCCCATCAGCAATCTCTTGACGAATATCGCGATCTGAAATAAGCACGCTTAAAGGATACCTGGCAAACACCACCCACGTGCAGGCATCCACCAGCCCCAGCACACAGGCCTACATCACATTTCAACCCCGCCGCCCCGCACACAAACAGCCGCAACATATTTCACCCCCGACAAGCAAGCGCGATACACTGAAAAAGATGCGGCTGTAGCTCAATGGTAGAGCGCACGCTTCCCAAGCCTGATACGCGGGTTCGATTCCCGTCAGCCGCTCCACAAGCCCCGGACCTTATGGTTTGGGGCTTTATTTTTTAGGTTGGATGCGGTGGTTGGGCCAAGAGTTTAGGATGCCGCTTGGGTTGGACGGGTCGAGGCGGTATGTTCCTTGCTCCTGCAGTAGGAGCGAAGGAAGTGTATAGCGTGCGCATGGGGCTACAGCAGACCCTTTCTCGATGAGCCCTCGGGAAAGTGCCCGACGTTCCTACGGAACCACCACCATACCCGGCTGCCAACCCTCGTTTCCCGGCGAGCTGTCTGCGGTACCCAACCCGAAGGACACAAAACGATTACACCACTCCACAGGACTTGACCAACCGCTACCGTACCGTTCCTGAACGGCTACCTTGCCAACATCAGCCACACCTATCCCAGGTCACAGAACGTGAAGCACCATAGCAGTTTGCCTTCGAGCGCACTCAAAGGTTTAGTGTAATTGATATGTTGGAAGAACGGTTAGAGCAAGCCCTTAGGCTCGCGATCGATCCACCCGGAGGGCTAAATACTGCGGCGTTGCGCGACCTGATCAGAGATGACGAGAACACTCAGTGGGATATCGCTACCACTGCCGAGTATTTGGGAATCAGCGCACATACGCTGCGCTATTACGAACGTGCAGGGCTGGTGAAAGTAGGACGCGATGCATCCGGCTATCGGCTTTACGATGCTGCGGCTGTACGGCGTTTGGTTTTTATTACCCGAATGCGGGTCTCTGGAATGTCGATTGCCCAACTCCAGCATTACATCTCCTTGGTTGAACAAGGTGCAGAAACAGTACAGGAGCGTCTTGATTTGATGCTGGAGCATCGCGACATCCTTCGACAACGAATAGAGGATCTTCAGTTATCGCTGGCAGCTACCGAATTCAAGATAGCAATGTATCAGAAAGGTTCCCGCCCATAATGAGTAATCAGTACGATATTGATTCCGTCGATAACCAGCGACGTCGTGATCTTGGATTGCAGGTTCTCTCCCGTATCGACGGAGACGCTGGTCAGAGTGTTATCGAATCACTTTCCACGTCAAACCCTGCTTTAGGACACCACATCGCCGCATTTGCTTTCGGGGATATTTACGATAGGCCCGGTCTGGATGCACGCAGTCGCCAGCTAGTAACCATTGGCGTATTGACTGCATTAGGCGGATGCGAACCTCAACTTAAAGTTCATGTTGGAGCGGCACTCAATGTCGGGATTTCCGAAGAGGAAATTCAGGAAGCTATCCTGCACGCCTCAGTGTACTGCGGCTTTCCACGAGCACTGAACGCTACTTTCGCAGCACAGGAAGCAATAGACTCACGGCGGAACTACGACAGGTAAGTTGATAACGCCACTCCGGACACTTCCCGGCAGGGCCGGAAACCTTTGTATCCAGAGTGACGTTCTATTGGAGCGGCTGACGGGAATCGCTTCCAGGCGGAAATACATTCCCTCGCGCGCTCGGGATTTCCGCCTTCCAGCCCGTCAGCCGCTCTCCTCAAGCCTTCTGCCCCACGGTAGGAGGCTTTTTATTTTGGGTTGAATGTGGTGGTTAGGCTCAGTTGGACGGGTCGAGGCGGTATGTTCCTTGCTCCTGCAGGAGCGAAGGAAGTGTATAGCGTGCCAAGCGCACACACCTCAAAACGCTTGAAGGATGTTCAACTCACCACACAGTTGTGCTAACCTAACCACAGAAATTCAATGAGAGAATTTCTCAAAAAACATCTACTCGACGAGGAATCGTAGACCCGCATGACCCGCGAAACGCACCCCTACACCACCCCCGCACGCCCCCTCGACCTGAACCTCTACCTCGTCACAGGCGACAACCCCCTCGAAACCGTCCGGGCAGCCAAACACGCCACCTGCATCCAAGTCAGGTCCAAACCCATCAGCGCGCGCGAGCTCTACCAGCTCACCGAAGCTATCGCCGGCATCACCCAGCCGCACCAGACGCTCCTCATCGACGACCGTGTAGACGTCGCCCTCGCGTTGCGTGCCCGCGGCGTGCGCGTTGACGGCGTGCACATCGGTCAAGACGACCTGCCCGTAGCTGACGCCCGCGCCCTCCTCGGCGCCGACGCGATCATCGGTCTGACCACCGGCACCCGGCAGCTCGTCGAAGAGTCCAACAAGATCGCGCACCTGATTGATTACATTGGCACCGGGCCGTTCCGCCCCAGCCCCACCAAGCAGTCCAACCGCCCGCCCCTCGGCATTGATGGGCTCCGCGAACTTGCCGAGCTGTCCGTCGTGCCCACCGTAGCTATCGGCGACATCACCCCCGAAGACTGCCCCGCCATCCGCACCACCGGAGTTGCCGGAATCGCCATGGTCCGCGCCTTCGTCGACAACCCAGCGCTGCAGGCATAGCCATGACCATCCCCATCATTGGCGGCGGAATCATTGGCCTCACCACCGCGTTTGAGCTCACCGAACGCGGTGAGAACGTGCACCTCATCGACGCCGAAACCAGCGACTACGGCACCGCCGACGACGGTACGGCACTCTACCCCGCCGCCAGCCACTACGCCGGCGGCATGCTCGCGCCCATCGCAGAAGTGCAATTCCAGCAGGACGCGCTCTTCCCGCTCATGACCGCCAGCGCCGACGCCTACCCCTCCCTCATGGAGAGGCTCAGCCGCGCCACCGACCTGCCCACCGGCTACGACACCACCGGCACGCTCATCATCGCAGCCGACCGTGCCGACGCCGAGCACCTGCAACGCACCCGCGCCTACTACCGGGACATGAACCGCCCCGCAGACCCCGTCACCTCCACGCAGGCACGCACCCTCGAACCGCTCCTGGCACCGCGTATTGCCGGCGCCGTGAGCATCCCCAGCGACCATCAGCTGCATCCGCGGCTCATGAGGCGCGCCCTCAAAGACGCCCTCACCCGCCGC